>QWCU01000007.1_pt1 | contig 244151 bp, 202 predicted proteins | sample 1972601 | NCBI WGS metagenome assembly QWCU01 (sample SAMN09866700, study PRJNA288562) | Human vaginal metagenome isolate pre2_vaginal, whole genome shotgun...
AGGCAAAAACAAAATGGATGCCTCCTGTACAATACAGGATGGCATCCATGTGTTCAGCCTAGTTCATAAATATGTGTCCAGTATTCTGGGTACATATCACGTGGCAACACTGCGGCATGGGGCTCTTTTTATATATAGATTCTCCTGAATGTGTTGTCCTGAAGCACAAGAGTTATATCAGGGATATCTAGATAAAAACTTTAAGAAAAGTCTCATACACATCCAACGAACATGTTTAAAGCGGCAGATATGGTAGATGATTTCAATGAATTATAAGCTGTCTATAGCTCAAAAAGTTATTGCAAAATTATTGCATGAGATTTTTTCGGGTAAATTATTGCAAAACATTGCACCAGTTAAACACGGTAATTCACACTTTTTCACACTTAGCGCAATTGATGAATATTTACGTATTAAAATGTTTGCGTTTGTGCTGGTAGATTATGTAAAAAGGGAAGAAAAAAACTGGTGGCTGGGAAGGGAATTGAACCCCTGACACGGGGATTTTCAGTCCCCTGCTCTACCAACTGAGCTACCCAGCCACATTGCTACTTCCAAAAAAGCAAGCTTGTTTACTATAACAAAAATAGAAGGAATGTCAAAGTGTAATTTGAATATTTCTTATAAATATGTGCAAACAGTAGTTAAACTCCACAATTTAAAAATTGAAATGCAGACCAAGCTAGAAGAAGCTATCAAAACACCTGCTAATCCTAGAAATAGCATAGGCGCAACCATTGTACTCATCCGCTAATAGACAGTCCATAAAAGACAACACGTATCAGTAACGGTCATGACTACAAGAACTGAATATGTTTTGCGCGAGTATGAAATTACCTAAAGTAGCGGATCCATTTTCTTTTACATACGGTACATCAATATAATCGTGATTATCTGGAATAGAGATATACCCATTCAAAAGCTTTTGAAATTCTCTGTTTACGCGACTAAGCATATGAGGCTGAGCCATAACTCCACCACCGAAAACAATCATGTCTGGACGAAATGAGACTGTTGCAAGAACTGCCGCCTGTGCAAGATAATATGCCTCTATATCCCATACGGGATTATCTCCGCTTAAATTCTCTCCGGCAACACCACAACGAGCCTCAAGGCTTGGTCCACAACAAAGGCCTTCAAGACAACCAGTATGAAAAGGACAAACACCCTTAAAGTCATTTTGTATATCGGTTGGATGCTTTGCAACATATACATGTCCCATTTCTGGATGGCCAACCCCACCAATAAACGCTCCTCGTTGAAGAATGCCGGCACCAACACCTGTCCCAACGGTAAAGTAAACAAGGTTTTCTATAAATTGCCCTGCCCTATTGCGGGCAAAAACCTCACCATATGCAGAACTATTAACATCTGTTGTAAAGTAAATGGGTACATGTAACGCATCTTTAAGCAAACCAACAAGATTAACGTTTTTCCAACCCTGCTTTGGGGTATTAGTTATAAAACCATATGTTTCTGACGCTGTGTCAAGGTCAATAGGACCAAACGAGCCTATCGCTATACTCTTTAAATCTTTAAACTTTGCAAAAAAGACAATGACACTTTCAATAGTCTCCTTAGGTGTTGTGGTGAGGATCTTTTCTTGTTCAATGATATCTCCTTGTTTGTTGCCAATAGCCACCACAAACTTGGTTCCGCCTGCTTCAAGACTCCCATAGAATTCTGTCATAAGACACCTCTTAATGCTAAATTTTCCAAAACTTTAGTTAGAGTGTTACATGTATTGTACTGTAACATGCAACTATTGTAAGTAAGTATGATCACACTGATTACTGTTTTATTTCTATGATGTTTTCATTTTTTTCAACAGCGCCATTCGCTAACACGGTAAAAGCATGATAAGAATCCATGTTCGTAATAATGACCATCGTGGTGTTATCTAACCCGCAGGATACAATTTTTTGTGAATCAAATGTTCCTAATATATCACCTGCACAAACCTTATCGCCTTGAGAAACTCTTGAGTTAAAGCCTTCGCCATTCATTGAAACCGTATCTATACCAATATGTATGAGAATTTCAACTCCTTGACTTGTCTTCATTCCATAGCAATGCCCCGTGTCAGAAACAACAGTCACTACCCCATCAGATGGCGCATAAACGGTATCGTCTGATGGTGCAATAGCCACACCTGGGCCCATAAGACCCTTTGAAAAACAAGGATCGGCTACATCTTCAAGATTTATCACTTTACCACTAACAGGTGTTTTAAGAATCTGTATATTGGACATCGTCTGTTTTTGTATTTTATTACATGTGTTGTTATCGTCAGATACATGATCGTCCGTTGAGTTGGTATTATTTTCATCTTCATACCCAAATAGATACGTTAATATGAAACCTAGCACAAACGACACAAAAACTAAGAAAATATATTGAAGTAATTGTCCATTACCAATGTACAACATTGCACCAGGGATAATAGTGATTCCGTTTCCAGTTCCAGCCAAGCCAAGATTTGATGCTAAACAACCACCTAACGCTCCCGCGATCAATGAAAGGAAAAACGGTTTACGAAAACGAAGATTCACGCCAAAAATAGCGGGTTCTGTAATTCCTAAAAACGCCGAAAGCGCTGCTGGGAAAGCCAGAGTCTTTAATTTAGGATTATGTGTTTTAACACCTACAGCCACGGTAGCAGCGCCTTGGGCGGTCATTGCAGCTGTAATAATCGCATTAAAAGGATTTGCGTGATCAGCTGCTAATAATTGGACCTCTAAAAGATTAAAAATATGATGAACCCCAGACACCACGATTAATTGATGAACTCCACCGATTAATAGTCCTCCTAAGCCCAACGGCAAATTAAGCACAGTTTTTGTAAAAACAAGTATATATGTCTCAACGAGATGAAAAACGGGACCAATTACAAACAAACCTAATATAGACATAACTAACAGCGTAGTAAAAGGAGTAATCAAAAGATCGAGCACATCAGGTACCATTTTTCGAATAAATTTCTCGAAATGGGCACCAATAACACCAATGATAAAAGCAGGCAATACTGAGCCCTGTAAACCAACAACAGGAATACATCCAAAAAATTGCATAGCATGTACTTCACCGCCAGAAGCGACCGCCCATGCGTTAGGCAAAGATCCTGAAACAAGCATCATACCCAGAACAATGCCAACAGACGGACTTGCCCCAAAAACACAAAATGTTGACCATACAACCAATCCAGGTAAAATAACAAATGCTGTATCGGTTAAGATCTGAGTATAGGTGTTAATGTCTGCGGGAAGTAATAATCCAAGTGCGTTGAGCAATCCACGAACACCCATAAAGAGGCCAGTTGCAACAATAACTGGAATGATAGGGACAAATACATCTCCAAAAGTGCGTATACCTCGTTGAATCGGATTAGCGTGCTTTTTTGTCAATGCTTTCATATCTTTTTCTGATGTAGTTGGCAATCCAAGTGACACAACTTCGTCGTAAATTTTATTAACAGTACCAGTGCCAAAAATTATTTGATATTGCCCTGAATTGAAAAAAGAGCCCTGAACCTTGTCTATGCATTCAAGCTTGGCTTGATCTATTATGTCAGCATTATGCACCATAACCCTTAAACGTGTTGCGCAATGTGTTACACACTCAATATTATTTGGTCCTCCAAGGGCACTTATAACCTGCTTTGCAATTTCATGATTGTTCATGGCAAAGATCACCTCGTATTCAACAGCATGACAAAAGCTCTTAAGTACTACATTTACTTATTTACGTATGGTAGCGTTTCATAATATATATGTCAAACGTTTAGTATGTTTATATTGTTTTGTGAACTTAGATTCATAATCTATCGAGACATATCTATTTTTGTGTACTATAGTTGCATTTCATACGGCTATCAATCCCTAGCCAAAAGGATTATGTTTAGAAGTTCTATCTGATAAGCGTATATCATATTTTGTAGTTTTAATAGTAATTCTTTATTGACCTTTAAAAGATTTTATGATGTTACATACATAAAGAATTGGAGGACTAGAACATGAAATGGACACGCGAACTTTCCTATAAACACTATGACCAATGGTCCCATGAAGAACTTTGCGAAATAGAAAAACGTGTCAATCAATCACCATGGCGTGTTAATTACCATATTGAACCGCAAACAGGGCTCCTCAACGATCCTAATGGTTTTTGCTATTTTAATGACACATGGATTGTCTTTTATCAACATTTTCCATTTGGTGCAACCCATGGTTTAAAATCCTGGGTACAACTTAAAAGCGATGACCTTGTTCATTTTTCACCAACAGGTTTAAAGATTTTACCTGACACAAAATTTGATAGCCATGGTGCATATTCGGGGTCTGCGCTTCAAATAAAAGATAATCTTTTTATTTTTTATACGGGAAATGTGCGCGATCGCCAGTGGAAGCGCCATACCTATCAATTAGGTGCTCTCATAGATAAACAAGGCCATTTGAAAAAATTGAAAACTCCACTCATTAACCAGCCTATGGATACTACAGATCATTTTCGTGACCCACAAATATTTATGTACCATAACCAATATTTTGCAGTTATTGGCGCACAAACAATAAAGCATCAAGGAACTATACAGTTATATAAATCTCATGAAAATGATTATGGCACCTGGGAAAAGGTAGGTGAACTTGATTTTTCCAACGACTATACCTCATATATGATTGAATGCCCTAATTTGGTGTTTGTAGATCAACTACCTGTGCTTATATATTGCCCACAAGGATTGGATAAAGATGTGTGTTCATACAGAAATATCTATCCGAATGTATACAAAATAGGATCATCATTTATACCAGAAAAATCTTGTATAACTTCTGTCTCTCAGCCTCAACTCCTTGATTGGGGATTTGATATATATGCTACGCAAGCGTTTAATACAGAGGATAATCGCGTCCTTGCAATAAGCTGGATAGGGTTACCTGACACCTCATATCCAACTGATCGCTATAACTATCAAGGAGTCTTATCACTAGTAAAAGAACTTAGGATTAAAAATGGGAAATTGTATCAGTATCCAGTTTCTTCTATTAAAGAATTACGCGTATCACAAAAACCTCTTTGTACTATTGCACAGACAAACAACTGCTATGAATTAGAACTTCATTTACAAGCCAACAGTATGAACGTAATTACACTTTTTGCTGATGGAGATGGAAAAGGTCTTACCCTAACTTTTGACATAAAGCATAATAGCGTTAAGGTTGACCGTAGCGGTGTTGGAGAAGAATTTGCAAAAGAATATGGCAGCACCCGAACATGTTTTATTGACAACAAGGCGACTACTGTTAATATCTTTATTGATAATTCCGTTTTTGAAATGTTTATAAATAAAGGAGAAAAGGTATTTTCTGGACGTGTGTTTCCATATTCACGCCACAACGGAATTACAGTTAACGGAAACATCACAGGAACATACTACGAATTAGATTATGGCTACAAAACTTACTGATGTTGCAAAAATTGCTGGTGTAAGTGCAACAACCGTTTCTCGTGTAATCAATAAAAAAGGTTATCTTTCAGAAAAGACTATTCGCAAAGTTAATGAAGCAATGCGAACTCTAGGCTATAAACCAAACAATCTTGCACGAAGTCTACAAGGCAAATCGACCAAACTAGTAGGTCTTATTTTCCCGAAGATTGGCCATATATTTTATGCTGAACTCATTGATCTTATTGAGCAAGAACTGTTCACCAATGGCTATAAATGCATAATTTGTAATAGCGAGCACGATCCGCAAAAAGAACGAGAATACTTAGAAATGCTCGAAGCAAATCAAGTTGATGGCATTATTTCGGGGAGCCATAACCTGGGTATAAAAGATTACAATCGAGTCTCTGCACCTATTATTTCTTTTGATCGTAATCTATCGCCTAATATACCTGTTGTATCCTCCGATAATTATGCGGGTGGCATTCTTGCTGCGCAGACTCTTAAGAAGACTGGCGCAAGTTCATTTGTCATGATTACAGGAAATGATAATTCAAACTCACCAACAGGTTTGCGTCATGCAGGCTTTGCTTCTATTCTTCCACATGCACACATTGTTAATATACCAAGTGATTTATCTTCCGTACGAAAAGAAATGGAGATCAAAACAACTTTATCGCAGTTAAAACCAGATGCTATTTTTACATCAGATGATTTGACAGCTATTCTGGTTATTAAAATTGCACAACAGCTCAATATTTCAATTCCCAATGATCTAAAAATCATCGGTTATGATGGCACGTCATTTATCCAGCAATACTACCCATACCTTACAACCATAAAACAGCCATTACCCGAAATTGCCCAAGTTCTCGTTGATTTATTGATTAAAAAAATACAGGGGGAAAGCGTCTCTCCAGATGGATATTTTCTTCCGGTTAGTTTGCTTTCAGGAGAGAGTGCTTAGTAGATTCTGCTACAGTCGTTAAGCGAGCTAAGCAAATTAACCTTTTCAACCTTTACTTTGAAGTATTAGCTATAAACATATGGGCTATAGGACAAAAAACACACGCAAAAGTGCTCTTTTGCGCGTGTTATTATACGTGTATGCGAGTGTGCGTTTTGAGCGAGCCTTGTTCCTACTGCAAGCGAGCACACGCGCGAAATGTTGCACGAAACCTTTGTTAATCTCGAAGCAATTCATCTGAAAGCTGTTTGTATGCTTCTTTTGCTTGAGCGTGCTCCATATACTCAAGTTTTTCGCGCGGTGCATTCCAACACTCACATGCAGGCAAGCCAGGAATATCACTCGCCACAAATACCGGATCGAGTCCTTTTTTCTTTTGCTCTTGGTAGTCCACAAGTACCGCTATAGCCCATTTACCCAAAAGGAGAATTGCGATGATATTGATCATAGCTTCGATACCCATGAGAATGTCCGAGACGTTCCATGCAAGATCAAAACTCGACTGTGCACCCATAAACACGGCAATACAACAAAGAATGCGGAAGAGGAAGAGCACCACTCTATTGTTTTTGATGAACTTGATGTTGCTTTCCGCATAGAAATAATTACCAATAATACTCGAGAAGGCAAACGCGACAATCGCGAAGGTTATCACATAAATGCCTACTTCTCCTACCGCTGCTTTAACGGCTGCCTGCACAAGCGGCATACCATTGAGCTTCTCTGGCGATCCGCTGTCATAAAAGAGAAGAATGATCATAGCACTGCAGGTACAAATTGCAATTGTATCGATAAAAACCGAAAGGGTTTGCGCAAGACCTTGCTTTGCGGGATGCGATACCGAAGCTGCTGCTGCAGCATTTGGCGCTGACCCCATACCCGCTTCGTTAGAAAAAAGTCCACGCTTAATGCCAATAACAACGGTTGACCCCATGAACCCACCAAAAATCGATTGCCAATCGAACGCCGAAGCAAAAATAAGCGAAAAGACGCGCGGCAAATCGCTAAAACGAAGTACCGTCAAGACAACGGCAAAGCCTAGGTACACAAGCGCCATAAGTGGCACAATAATGGAAGACAACATACCAATCCGTCTGCCTCCACCAAAAATAATCATCGCTGTCGTAACCGTAAGCAATGTTGCAATTGCAAAATCAGCGTGGGACTCCCTAAATTGGGGAATGAAGTACTCAAAAGACGAGCTCAAATTGTATGCCTGAAGCCCATTAAACCCTACGGCAAAACAAAGGATAAGCGAAATTGCAAAAATAACGCCAAGCCAGTGAATTCCAAGCCCTTGACTAATGTAGTACGCAGGGCCTCCGCGAAACTCTCCCTCGTCGCCGCGCACTTTCCACACCTGCGCTAACGTAGACTCGATGAATGCAGACGCGGCGCCAATACACGACATGATCCACATCCAAAATACAGCACCTGGACCACCTGTGGCAATGGCTGTAGCAACGCCTGCAATATTTCCCGTACCCACGCGAGACGCTGTGGAGACCATAAGCGCTTGAAAGGACGATACCGCTTCTTGACCGTCGACGTGGCGCTTTTCCAGCAACACAGAAAACATATCGCCAAGCAATCTAAACTGTACAAAACGCGTACGAATCGAAAAATACACCCCAGACAAGATCAAAAGAAATACTAAAAGATACGAGTACATGTACGAATCTATAGCATCGGTAAGTGCAATGAGTGAGTTCATAGTCTACCTCGTCTCCAAAAGTCTACAGGAACTAAACGCTATGAATGAGCTTGGTACAAACGACGGTCATACGTGAAAACATTGCGTGCGTGGAAAGCTTTTCTTACATTTCAACCAAAAAGCTTTGCGCGCTTGGAACGGTTTACACGCTCGAAGCTCTATAAAACTTGATGGGTATTGTATCATCTATGAACAACAATCCGAGATTGTTCGAGATAATTAATAAGAAAGTAACCTTGAAACAATGCCCGAGCAAGCGCTCCTGCACACGCACAAGCACCCCTGCCCGCGCGCATGCACTCCTGCCCCCGCATCTGCGTCTGCATAGACGTCTACATCTACACCCGTACACAAGTGTCTACACGCCAGCATAGCGGGGTATAGGACAAAAAGTTCCATAAAGCATAAGAGCTTTACGGAACTTTTTTACGTGTAAATTCTAAACGAATAGCAAGACTCTTTATACGACCTAAAAAGCATCGATTGCTTTCATGCAATTACGCGCTTTTCATAATAACGTTTCTTACTACACCAGCTGCTCTATCACATGCATTAAGCGTGTTCTCCATGCGGTCAAAAAGACGAAGCCAAGAAACAACATGCCCACGGCGCGCGTCAGGGAGATCTTCGTCGTGGAACAGACGATACAAGGCACTTTCATAAACGGTATCGCCCTCATCTTCTATATGGCCAACCTCAATAGAATGGGTTAAAGCTTGTTTATCCTTTTTATAGTCGGGCAAACAATTGATCATCTTTTCGATCTCTTTTGCTGCACAAACAGTTAAATCAGCAAGCTGAGTTGCTTCTGTTCGCGATCCAGACGTATTAAAAAGTTCAAGACGAATCGCAACGCCTTCCATTGAGTCTACAATATCGTCCATACGAAGAGCCAAATCAGAAATATCATCACGATCAAAAGGTGTAATAAACGAAGAATATAACTCTGCCATAATCTTCTTAACATGTTCGTCGCAATGAACCTCATGTAATTTCATCAAGGGAATGAGGTTAACAGTTGTAGGATAGTCATGTAACAACTTTGCATAATCCTCTGCAGCTTTAGTGATGTCTTTTGCAAAATCTTTAAACAAGGTATAAAAAACATCCTCTTTTTTTATGCGACCCATACTATGAGCTCCTTTACATACGTAGTAAACCAAATTACATAATCAGATACCAACATAGACAATACGAGATAAACTTTGTGCCAAACTTCATGCACAATCGCGAAACACTTAGAAAACCAGTAAAAATAGTTTAGCAAGAACAAATCCAATAATGCCGCAACCAGGAAATGTAAACACCCAGGTGTAAACCATTTCTTTTGCAACAGCCCAGTTAACGCTGCGCACATCTTTAGCGGCACCAGCACCCATGATTGCAGCAGTTTTTGCATGAGTTGTGGAAACTGGAAGCCCCGTAAGCGTTGCGACAAATAAGGATACCGTAGCCGAAACCGAAGAGGCAAAACCTTGGTACTTTTCCATCTGTACCATTTCCATGCCAACTTTTTTAATAATGCGTTTACCTCCAACTGCAGTACCTATAGCCATCGTCAAAGCACACAGAACTTCAATCCATAATGGAAATCCATTGAGGTCACTAGCCTGCATACCTGCCGATAGGGCAATTGCCAACATTGCAGTAGACATAAATTTTTGACCGTCTTGAGCACCATGCATAAGAGCCACGCCAGCAGCACCTATTACTTGTAGACGACCAAAAATTTCGTCGGCTCGTCTTCTATCCACATTGCGACACGCATTGCGAATAATCTTGACAACAACCCAACCAGCAGCATAACCAGCGATTGAAGAAAAAATGAGGCCGTAGACTACTTTCATCCACTCCCCCATATTAACGCCGCTTAAATCTCCTGAGACTGCCAATGCAGCACCAGTTAGACCAGCAATTAAAGCGTGAGACTCAGACGTTGGTATACCAAAAACCCAGGCTCCCACTCCCCAAGCCACAATGCCTACGGTTGCAGCCGCTAAAGCAATAAGAGCTGCGTGGGTATCCCCACCAAAATTGACCATACCGCTCATGGTGTCTGCAACAGCAGTGGAGATAAAGCTCATAACAACAAGTCCAACAAAGTTACACACAACACTCATAAAAATAGCGGCATTAACGCTGATAGACCGCGTGCCTATAGGCTCTGCGATAGCGTTTGCCGCATCCGTTGCTCCATTAACAAAAATTGTTCCTAAAACAAGTACAACAACAATTGCTAAAAAGGGGTTAACCTGAAGCATTCCAATAAATTGTTGGAAACTAATCACGAAGTTGATTCCTTTCCCTCGTTGTGTTGCCTGTTTCAGCAAGATCTATACAACTAAGCATGTCCCAATATCTTGCAGAATGCGCTCAAGACAAAAATCAATAGAGGCAACATCCTTGAAACAAGCACGGTACACTTAGAGATACCATATGACTCTATTGAGTAGCTTCATACGCAACTGCGATAAAGACATACAAAGATCTATAAGCAAATCTATTTTCACATGTATTTACCGAAAAATGCGACCGTTCACCGATTAATAAAACTATACATTTTCTACATCTAAAAACCTAGCATAGATTAAATCGGAGTAGACAATGATACTTGCTTAAGTAAGCTATGTTTGAAGCACAGCACGTTATAGGTGTTGAAGTACAGCACCATATAGGTGCCAAACATAACCCTTATAGGTGCCAAACATAACCCTTATAGGTGTATATCAGCAGTTATTATATTTCCTGAGATAACGTATGCAAGCTGTTCTTGCGGTTGCACCCACTGGATATCAAACCCTTCCTGCGATAATATCTGCGCAAGTGCAACTAAACGCGCGTTTGCGATGCGATAATCACAAGGTTGTGTATCCTTATGCAAACTATCATATTTTCTCTGGTTTGCCCAATACGGAAGTTTAATTGTCTTTCCATGAGCAATGCCATTTGTTTTTTGATGGATAAGAGCAAGCGCAGACTTAATAACCTGAAAATGTATCTGTTCTGCTTTAGTAAGCGTAAAGACAGCAGTTGCAGGAACTTCAGCATTCCAATTCATATCAAACCAAGGACGAGTTTTATCAACCGAGAGCGACATCTGCTTTGCAAGAACATATGCATCAAACCCAATACAGTTGCAACGTGCAGAAAACTCTAAACGCTCCATCGTATGCTCCCCTTTTTGCCTTGCCAATTTATATATGCTTTAAAAATAATTCATTAAAAAGATTGTATACATTAAATATAGCATGAATTAGCAAGTATATAGACATATTTTTTAAATAAATGAAGCGCAATGAAGCAAACTTTTATTGCAACTTAGAGGGATTTAGCATTGAAAACTTTATAAAAATACAAAAAATAATCTTTTGTTTGTGAACAGAATTTTGTATTCATAAAAATAAATATTCTGCGATTTAGACAATAAGAGTAAAAGTCTGATATCAAAAATAGAACCCACGATGCATACGAGACACATCGTGGGTACGCAGAGTCTAGAAAAGAGAATTTATGCACCAAATTCCAGGTTCTTTTCGTTCTCTTTACTGAACAAGTGCATAACGTTACCACCAAAGGTAAACTGAATGGGGCTACCAATTGGCAAGCTCGCAGGATTCTCGCCTTCAAGTTTTGCGGTTTGCGCAATGATAATGGTATCAGAACCACAAGCCTTAACATGAAGGTGTACCGTTGAACCCATAGGCTCGGTAACTTCGATCTTACCTTCAATCATATCGCTGCCTTCACCGTAGAGACCGATATGCTCGGGACGAACACCCAACGTAATATCTTGAGGTTTAACATTATGTTTCTTAAGATTCTCTTGTTTATCAGGTGAGCAAACAACTTTATGACCAGCAAGGTCAACAACATACTTACCTTCATCATCAAGACCTAAGTGAGCATCATAGAAGTTCATTTGAGGTACACCAATAAAGCCTGCTACGAAGAGATTTGCAGGATGGTCAAAGACCTCTTGAGGAGCACCAACCTGTTGAACCATACCATCCTTCATAATTACAATACGGTCACCAAGCGTCATAGCTTCGGTTTGGTCGTGTGTAACATAAATAAAGGTTGTGTCAATACGTTGACGCAATTTAATGATCTCGGCACGCATTTGGTTTCTAAGCTTTGCGTCCAGGTTTGAAAGCGGTTCATCCATCAGCAGAACTTTAGGCTCACGCACAATAGCACGACCAATAGCAACACGCTGACGTTGACCACCCGAAAGAGCTTTTGGCTTACGATCAAGATACTCGGTAATACCTAAAATTTCTGCAGCTTGATCAACACGTTGCTTAATTTGGTCCTTATCCATCTTGCGAAGCTTTAAAGGATATTCCATGTTCGCACGAACAGTCATATGAGGGTAAAGAGCATAGTTTTGAAATACCATAGCGATATCACGCTCACGAGGAGGAATATCGTTCATACGTTTGCCACCAATGAGGAGATCACCACGGGTGATTTCTTCCAAACCAGCAACCATACGTAAGGTAGTAGATTTACCACAACCAGAAGGACCTACGAGTACGATAAATTCCTTATCAGCAATGTCAAGATTAAAATCCTCTACCGCTACAACACCCTCGTCGGTTACTTTGAGGTTATGTTTATGCTTTTTAACACCCTTTTGTTTCTCGGTATTAGGATAAATTTTCTCGATATGCTGAAGCTTTACCTCTGCCATGATTAATCCTTTCTATCAACACACCTTATATGTTCGGCGTAATGCCATTATCCCCTCAATTACCTGCATTTAAGTGTATCACGAAGTTCGTGAACACTAAACTAAATGCCAAATGTCACGGTTGTACTCTGCAATTGTTCTATCAGACGAGAAGAACCCTGCATGAGCAATATTAATAAGCGTTTTCTTAATCCAAGCGTGACGATCTTCAAAGTCTGCAAGACATTGTTCCTTAGTCTTGATGTAATCTTCGATATCAAGCAAAGTCATAAACCAGTCGTGCGACAAAAGATCCTTGTAAACACGCGTTAAGCTCTCTGACTTACCAATTGCAAGCATCTCAGGCGAAACGATAAAGTCGATCAAACGCTCAATGTCGCTTCCCTTCCAGAAGTCGGTAGGATGATAACCATTAGTTGCGTAAAGCTTAATAACCTCTTCAGAGGTGCGACCAAACTCATACGCGTTCTCTTTGCCAACAAGATTTACAATTTCTACATTGGCTCCGTCTTGCGTACCCAAGGTAAGCGCACCATTTGCCATCATCTTCATATTACCTGTACCGCTAGCCTCTTTAGAAGCAAGTGAAATCTGCTCAGAGATATTAGCCGCAGGAATAAGATGTTCAGCAACGGTTACATTATAGTTTTCAATGACAACAATCTTAAGCCAAGGAGAAACGGCTGGATCATTTGCAATGAGTTTTGAAAGGCAAAGCAACACATGGATAATGTCCTTTGCAAGGATATATGCAGGAGCAGCTTTTGCGGCAAAAAACATTACCAACGGACGAGAAGGAATGTGTCCATTTTTAATATCAAGGTATTTCCAAATAGCATACAAAGCATTCATTTGCTGACGCTTGTACTGATGAAGACGTTTAATTTGTACGTCAAAAACAGCGTTAGTGTCAATTTGAACGCCCTCTTTTTTCTCAAGCCATGCGGCAAGACGTTTTTTATTAGAAGTCTTAATAGCATCAAGCGCGTTCAGAAGATTTTCATCGTTAACATGATCAAGAAGATGCTCTAACTGTGAAGCATCCTTAATCCAGGCATCACCAATAGTTTGGGTAATCAAATTGGCAAGATCGGGGTTGCATCCCATAAGCCAACGTCTAAAAGTTATACCGTTAGTCTTGTTGTTAAACTTATCGGGATAAAGCTGGTAGAAGCCGTGCATTTCCGACTCTTCCAAAATCTTGGTGTGAAGTGCGGCAACTCCATTAACTTTGCAACAAAAATGAACATCCATATGAGCCATGTGAACAACATTATTCTTGTCCAAAATAGCAAGCTTTTCGTTTTGTGTACGAAGACGCGCACGACGATCAAGGTCTTGAATAATAGGTACAAGCTGAGGTGCTACACGAGAAATAAAGTCAATTGGCCATGTTTCGAGAGCTTCTGCCAAAATAGTGTGATTGGTATATGCACAAGTATTTTCTACAATTTCTACAGCTCTATCAACCGAAACACCTCGTGCAACAAGCTGACGAATAAGTTCGGGGATAACCATAGAAGGATGCGTATCGTTAATGTGGACAGCTACAAACTTATCGAGCTGGTCAAGTGGGTGGCCCGCCTCGTCCATCTCATGAAGAATAAGTTGAGCACCTGCGCAAACCATGAAATATTCCTGATATACGCGCAAAAGACGTCCAGCTTCATCAGAGTCGTCAGGATACAAAAATGACGTGAGGCAGTGCTCAATATCATTCTTATTAAAGGAAATACCATGCTCAGGTGCGGGAGCTGGATTTTCAACATCAAAAAGATGTAAACGATTTACAACGCCGTTTTTATAACCAGGTACCTCAATGTCAAAGAGCTTGGCGCGTAAATTACCAAATGCAAAAGGAACATCAAAGGTAAATGGAGTAGAACAAAGCCAAGATTCACGCTCGATCCAAGGATTAGGCTCTTCAAGCTGATAACCTTGAGAAAGATCTTGACGGAACAGACCGTAATGATAGTTAAGACCAACACCATCTCCAGGCAATCCGAGTGAAGCAATTGAATCCATAAAACAAGCTGCAAGACGACCTAAACCACCATTACCTAATGAAGGCTCGGGCTCACAATCCTCAACCTCGGCCAAGGTAGTGCCCCAACTTTGAAGAAGAGCTTCTGCTCTATCCACCAAACCTAAATTAATAAGATTGGCACGAAGCAGACGACCTACCAAAAACTCAGCAGAAAAGTAATACAGTTTACGCTTCCCTTGGGTTTTTGGAGCATCAAACTGCATTTGGCGAAGAGCGCTTGTCAATGCTTGCATAAGCTGTTCACCAGTTGCTGCCTCGGGAGCCACATTATGTTGGCTTAAAAATTCGCGAACTCTATCTTCAAAGTTCATCTACTACAACCTCCTATAATTATTTCATCGAACATACACTGGTAGAACATATAAGACATGCAAATGCAAAACAACATTGCCCAGTAATTCTACCTACGTGTAAACCGATGTTCATAACCTACTTTTTACCTCGAGATCCACACTTACATTGTTTGTTTGAATCATCGTGAGTATCTAGAACAGCTTGTGATGTTTTCGATACCGACAAATCTTTTAAAGCTTTCTTAGCTTCATGAGCCTTGCGCACAGCCTCGACCTCTTCAAGTGCTTGCACATCAACCTGACTCAAACGCTCATATAAGAACATTTGATCTTTGAGGCGTTTTGCAAGCTCTTCAGAAAGATCACCTGCTTCATAGCGCCATGTCCAGTTAGAACCCAAGGTAGAAGGAACATTGATACGCGCAGAATCATCAAGTTCCAAAACATCTTGCATTTGCACGATCGCAGTGTCGGCAACAGATGACCAAATACCACGCATAGCAGCCCATGCAACACTCTCGCCATCTGCTATATGCAAATATTTACGTGCATACTCTGCGTCTTTTTTATCAACACTTTCAAACCAACCAAGTGCCGTGCTGTTATCATGAGTTCCAACGTAGGCAACACAATTTTTTGGATAATTATGCGGTTGATAGGTTCTACCGCCAGAATCACGGCTATCAAAGCCAAATTCAAGTACTTTCATACCAGGATAGGTAGAATCTTTAAGAAGTTTAATAACTGATGGAGTAAGAAACCCTAAATCTTCAGCAATAATATTGCGTTTACCAAGCTTCTTATTAAGCTGATTAAAAAATGCAATACCTGGACCCTTTCGCCATCTACCACCTGAAGCATCTTGAGCCCCATAAGGAATTGCATAATATGAATCAAATCCGCGAAAATGATCTATACGCAAAACATCAAAAAGTCTAAACTGTGCTGATATTCGTGTGAGCCACCAAGAATATCCATCTTTTTTCATAACATCCCAGTTGAAAAGAGGATTTCCCCAAAGTTGTCCTGTTGCAGAAAAACCATCAGGAGGGCACCCTGCTACTTCTGTAGGCAATCTTAACTCATCAAGTTGAAATTGTTCTGGGTGAGACCACGTATCCACACTGTCTGCTGCAACATAGATCGGCAAATCACCTATAATCTGAACACCTTTGTCATGGGCATACGAGCGAAGTTCATCCCACTGCTTATAAAAGAAATATTGAACGCCCTGCCAAAATTTAATATCAGATGATAACGTTTTACGAGCTTGCTCTAATGCATGAGCCTCGCGAAGGCGAACAGGCTCGGGCCAGGAAGTCCAAGGCTTTGAGTCGTTTTTATCCTTTAAGGACATATAAAGCGCATAGTCATCCAACCAGGAATGTTCAAGCTTGCAAAATTGAGAAACTTCAAAGGTATGATCATCCCATAATTTTTTAACAGCTTTTCGTAAAACATCGAAACGGTTTTTATACAAAAGACCGTAATCAACCTTCTGAGCATCGCTACCCCAATTTACGGCCTTCACATCACGTTGAGACAAAAGACCTTCAGCAATAAGGTTATCTAAATCGATAAGATAAGGATTTCCTGCAAAAGTAGAAAAACTCTGATATGGTGAATCACCAAAACTCGTAGGACCAATAGGGAGAACCTGCCAGTACGTTTGAGACGAATCGTGTAAAAAGTCAACAAAGTCACGAGCCGATTGACCCATTGTACCCACACCATAAGGAGAAGGCAAAGCGGTTATAGGCAGTAATATTCCTGCAGAACGCATAAAGACTTCTCTCCTTTCAAACAAACATCCAACAATAAACAAATGTCTATCATAACGCTAGTTATCTAATTCAGACAGATTTTTAACAGTTTCACCTTTTAACACAGTATGGTCAACAATTTCACAGACACTACCTCGAGAAGTACCTTCGATCATAGAAAGTAAAATTGCTGCCCCCCTCTCAGCTAAACGTGTTGTATCCTGTCTGACTGTTGTAAGGCGTGGAATACAAAATTGAGAAGATTCAATACCGTCAAAACCAACAAGGGAAATATCTTGGGGAACAGACTTTCCAATATCACGCAAAGCTCTCATAACTCCAATTGCAATCACATCACCCAATGCAAAAATCGCGGTTGTTTGGGGCACACGTTTTAAAACGCGAAGTAAAGCATCATAGCCCTCTCGCATTGAAAAATGGCATGGTTCATACTGCAAGCTCATATCGAAAGGTATTTTTGCTTGCGCACATCTTCTAATGGCTCCCGAAAGTCTTCTCAGACTAATTTGTCCTTGAGAAAGATTTCCTCCAATAACTGCAATTTTTGAATGATGTGCCTGAATCAAAACATCCACGATATCCGAAGACGCTTGCCCATCGTTTGTTAAAACACACGATAAATTAGCAAACGGCAATGTTTGTGTTGAATTGGTAATTACGACACACGGACACACAATTTGACAAAAATCTTGCTTGAAATACTCAAGCTCACCGCCAAGAAAAACTATACCGCGCGGATTATGGGCTTTCTGATACCGAAGCGCAAATTGCACTTCGTTTTCATCTTCGTCCAAATATGCAACATATACATCTTCTCCGCGCATGTCAAGGTACGTATGAAGCTTTTCAAGAATATTGGCGAATAAAGGATTATAGCGACCTTTAACCATAACTGCGATGGAATGGGTATCAGTTCTCTTTAAACTACGTGCATTAGCATTAGGTTCAAAATGATACTTATCTACCACACCCATAACTTGATCGTGTGCTTTTTGGCTCACATTTGAACTGCTGTTTAAGACACGAGACACCGTTCCTACGCTATAACCCGATATCCGCGCAATATCCTTAATGTTCATAGAAACTAACCTTTAACAGCACCAGCTGCAACACCTTTAATAATGTACTTCTGACATGCAAGATAGAAGACAATAACAGGAATAACAGCCAAAACAAGTGCCGCCATAATAGCGCCCATATCTACACGGCCATAACTACCCTTCATAAACTGAATAACGATAGAGATAGTCTTGTATTTATTGGTATCCAAAACAAGATACGGAAGCAGGAAGTCGTTCCAGATCCACATGGTTTCAAGAATACCAACAGAAATATAGGTTGGTTTCATGATAGGCAACACAATGGTAAAGAACGCACGAAGCGGACTTGCACCATCGATAAGTGCTGCTTCCTCGATCTCAACCGGAATAGACTTTACAAAACCACAGAACATGAATACTGCAAGTCCAGCACCAAACCCTAGATATACGATGATGATACCCCAAGGAGTATTGAGGTGTAGACGGTCTGCAGTAAAGGAGAGCGTAAACATAACCATTTGGAAAGGAACAACCATTGAAAATACACAGAGCAAATAAATAAATTTACTTACCTTGCTTTTAACACGGGTAATATACCATGCACACATTGACGTGCAAATGAGGATAACAATTACCGATCCAACAGTTATTAACACTGTCCAACCAACCGCATCCAGTAAGTGATATTTTCTAAGTGCAGCCGTATAGTTAGCAAATTTGGCAAACGTTTCTGGAGTAACCCAATCAAAAGGTATGGATTGAATGAAACTCTTTTTCTTAAACGAGTTCATTACAATAATTACGATAGGTATTAACCACGCAATACTGAAAATCGAAAAGACAACAGTTCCTATAATAGATAAAAGTCTTTTTCTTTCTTTCATTATTGTTGCACCTCCCTCTTACGAGTAATTTGGAGCTGAATAAGACCCAAAATGGTAACAAGGAAGAAGAACACAACAGCCTTAGCCTGTCCAACACCTTCCCAGCCCGTTCTACCATAGAACGTATCAAAAATATTAAGTGCAAGCATTTCGGACATATGAGCCGGCTCGCCTGCCGTAAGGGAAAGGTTTTGATCAAAGAGTTTAAAGCCGCCTGTTAATGACAAGAACAAGCAAATGGTAATGGAGGGCATCATCATTGGAATAGTAACATTCCATAAACGCTGCCATGCATTGGCACCGTCAATTTGAGCAGCTTCCAAAACATCGGTTGGAATTGATTGTAAACCGGCAACATAAATAATCATCATGTAACCAATTTGTTGCCAGGAAACCAAGATAACCAGACCTACAAAACCGTACCATTCATTTAAACTGATTGTCTGTTGGTATTGTTGTAAAACACCGTTAAAGATAAGCTGCCAAATATAACCTAAAACGATACCACCAATTAGGTTAGGCATAAAAAATGATGTACGGAAAATATTGGTTCCTTTAAGTTTTCCTGTTAACGCCATAGCAATCGCAAATGCAACAACATTAATAACGATGACAGAAACAACCGCAAACGCTGCAGTGTACCAAAATGCATGTTGGAATAAATTATCACTGAATGCATCAATATAGTTTTCAAAGCCATTAAAAGTTGCATCGGTTACAGTCGTAAAGTGGGTAAAGGAAAGAACCAATCCCATAATAAACGGAAAAACAAAACCAATAGCAAAAGAAGCAAGTGTTGGTACCAAAAAGATAAGCCAGTACTTCTTTATAGACTTTTCCATGCTAACAAACCTCCCTTACATGTAATAAACGCGGAGAACAACGTGCTATGTCCTCCGCGAACCCTTACATCTCTATCACAATTAAAACGTGATAAATGCCACATTTACGAGCTTTAAGGACTTATTAGTTCTTAGCCTTTTCAGCTTCTGTCTTCCAGCCGTCAACAAATGCTTTAACAACTGCGCCCCAGTTGCTGTCATTTTGAGCTGCAGCATATGCAACCAATGCTGAACCTACGCCGTTCTTCCACTCTTCAGAAGGCATAGTTGCAAAGCACCAGTCAACAGGTGTTTTACCATCAGCAACATATTTGTTAGCAATATTAACAAGTGGGTTAGCACTTTCAAGATTCTTCTTAAATGGAATGGTAAAGCCACAACCATTTGCACCAGAAGGAAGAGCTTCCTTACCACCGCAAAGGCATTTAACACCCTTATCAGAATTGGTGCACCAATTCATAAAGTCAAGAGTTGCTTGAACGTCTTCAGGTTTAGCCTTTTTGTTAACACACCAGTAGTTCTCAGAACCAGTGCAAAGACCTTGGTTCTCTTCGCCTTCAACACCAATGTAAATTGGAAGCATGCCCAAGTTCTCGTCACCGAGGTCTTGAATCTTCTCGTACTCCCAGGTACCGTTTTGATAAAATACTGCTTTACCTGTTACGAATTCATTGGTGCAGTCATCAGCGGTTTTTGTGGTAAGAAGACTTGGATCTGTAGTTGAGTTGTTAATGTAGAGATCCCAAATCTTACGATAGTTATCAAGGTAAGTACCCTTAATAGCCTTAGTAGATTGGATATTGTCCTTCTTGTATTCATAGTAAATAGGAAGGTTTGCAAGGTGAGTCTTAAAACGCCAGTCGGAAGATTTATCCATACCTGGTGCGTTAAATGCGCTAAAGCCGAGCTCGCCTTTGCGCTTAGTAATGTCTTCAACAACCTTCTTGAAGCTCTCAAAGTTGGTGATTTCGTCTGCACTGTGACCAGCTTTTTCAAGAAGTTTTTTGTTGTAGATAATACCGTAGCTCTCAATTACGTAAGCGATACCTTTAATCTTGCCGTCGTCACCTTTAAGCTTAAATGCATCGTTGGTGCAGTTTTTAACGATTTCTGAGTCGTCCAAATCAGCACAGTAATCAATAGAGCCTGCTAAGCCTACAGGACCGTTGGTTTGGAAAAGCGTAGGCATTTCGCTTTTACCCATTTCAGACTTTAAGGTAGAAGCATATTGACCTGCAGCTGCTGTTTTAACAGTAACTTCAACGCCAGTTTCTTCTTTATAAATCTCGGCAATCTCTTTCCACTGCTCGTCAGATTCTGGTTTAAAGTTAAGGTAGTATACGTGACCTTTAGCTTCACCTTTTTTGCCTGAAGAAGCCTTATCATCTTGACAACCTGCAGCAAACGGAACAAGCATACCTGCGCTTAAACCGAGACCCGCCTTAATGAAGTTCCTACGATTGAGCATGTCTCACAACTCCTCTCGCCCAAGGGCATCTAATATTTTGGAAACGTTTCCAAAGTGTTACCTATAGTTTACGTGGTCGAGATAAGAATAAGCTTGAAAATCTTTTTTATACCGCTTACCGCTAAACTTATACCGCTTACCGCGTATGAATATTTTCGTCACCCATACACATTTATGACGCATGTTACCTGCAAGAATACACTGGGGAGCCGCATAAAATTTGTTTTGTACAGTTTATAGCCCTTAGTTTAAGTTGCGTCTCATAAGCGATCCCTTGATTTGAAAGATACAATTTTAACAAGGTGTCTGACTATCACCGACGACAGCTGGAGGCTTAACAAAATGGTTACTGGAATATTTCCCTCGTTGTAAAAGACATTGATTTTAGGTTAATAAATTTTTAATTATGTATACATTTCTTAAGGATACGACTACTATAAATAAAGCATTATTTCGCGATAATTAGATACGAAAGGTTGTATACCATGAATTCAGTATTACAAAAATCATGTGTTATCGCTGCCATTACGTGTGGTCTGTGCATTGCGCCATCTACACTTGCGCTTGCTACTGAAACAACCCCCCCCAGCAGATATCTAAGCAAGAATTGCGTAGTCAAAAACAAGATTCAATAGTATGGACAAAAAATGACTTCTACCTCGATGAGCACGATGACACAAAAATTGTTGATAGAAGATCAACTGATGGTACAGCTCCAGGAGGTCTGTTGGCATCAGGTATCGAGAAGCTCAAAAAATCGGGCGGCAAACTTGTTATTCCTGAAGGTATCACTGAAATTGATGGGCAAGCGTTTTCTAATTCGAGTAAGCGATACGATGGACTTATTAAAAGCGTAACGTTTCCTTCAACACTGAAAAAAATCGGGTACGCTGCATTTTGGTGGAACAGCATTAGTGGCGAAGTTACTATTCCCGAGGGAGTAACAGAAATTGATGCTGTTGCGTTCAGAGAAAACAACATTAGCTCTGTTACGCTTCCCTCTACGCTGAAAACTATTGGCTCTCAAGCCTTTGGGTGGAATAAGATAACAAAAATTGTTGATAATGGTGACCTGAGTAAGCTCGACTTGAAAAAGTACTGGAGCATTTTACCTAAAAACATGCAAGATATTCAACATGCCACGCCTTTTGTTGCACAGCATTTGCCTGATGTTGTGCTCGTTCCTGATAAAGACAATCCCCAAAAATCAAAATCTCAGCCAATCCCCTATCGTTTTACCCAGGTTGTGGCAAAGCGTGGTCAAGACGCGTCTAAGCCATTGTATTTTGACATTTATAACGATACCGAAGGTAACGGCGCATATCTGAACAGCGTTGGAACTGTTGACCATAAGAATAATACCTTTACCTTTGTGAACACCAAAGACGGAAAAGTATGGTCGGTATTGTATTACGCCAATCCTAATGGCGATAATCTTATGTGGGGCGATAAAGGATATGTCCTAGGTGATGTCTCATTCAATATCCGTGGTGCAAAGGAATTTAACGTAACTTATTCATTTGTAAATGGAACAGACGCAAAACAGGCTTTGCCTAAGAGTGTAACTAAGCTTTTGCCAACTGCAACAAAAGCATACGAAAGCACGAGTGTTAATGCAGATAAATTGGCTACAACAACCGTTAAAGACAAAGACGCACAAGGAACTTGGACTTTTACGGGTTGGAACACATCAAATGTTTCTCATATATCCAGCGATGTAACATTTGTAGGAACGTGGACCTTTAAGAAAGATCCCACGCCGCAACCACCAACTCCACCAACTCCACACCATAATCCTGGACAACCCACGGACGGTCAAAATGATCAAGGCGGTCAAAACAATCAACAACAAGGTAACCATAACCAAGGAGACCAAAACCAAGACAATATCAAAGATAATAACAAACACATGACGCCTCAAACTTCTGATGCAGGTTCAGCACCGCAAGTTGTAGGCATGTTGTCGGCATTAGGCTTCTTAACAAGCTTATGTGGACTCAAAAAACGCTCAACACTACGTAAGTAATATTTCATATGTAGAACGTGAAAAATATTTTTTATTACCACCGCATAGCGTACAAAGCGCTATGCGGTGTTGTATACTCACCTCGGATAAATGAGTGCAGCAAAAGATTTGTAAATACCATGCTCTCAAGCCGCACCCTCATATAAACTCTATGAGAAAGGCAGTTGTATGTCACAAGAAACATCTAATTTACGCTGGCGTGTTGTTGATATTACCGTTGCTTCGGTTATTGGCGTTGTTTCCGCTCTTATTTACTGGCTTATTGCTATTGGCTGGTCAATTCCAAGCCATCTTCTTAATGGTATGCTCCCTGGTCTTAACGGCCTGCTTAATGGTTTATTCTTGTTTGCCGCTCCTCTTGGTGCTGTTATCGTAAGAAAACCTGGCGCAGCAATCTACGCCGAGCTCGTGGCAGGCGTTTTGGAAGCATTGCTTGGTAATCAATGGGGTGGTGCTCCAACTATCATTATTGCACTCATTCAAGGTGTAGGCGCTGAACTGGCATTTGCTATATTTTGCTATAAGCGCTGGTCATTAGATACCATGCTTTTATCAGGCGCTCTTACAGGTGTAGCTGCTTGGGGTTATAGCTTCATCAAACACTTTCAAGGTATTGATATTTTGGGTAAGTATGGCGTTACCTATCTTGTGTCGTCAGTTGTATCTGGTCTTGTCATTGCAGGACTGCTTATGTGGTTCCTTTACCTCAAACTCGCTCAAACTGGCGCATTAGATTCCTTTACTTCGGGTCGCGAAGTTCGCAAACATTAGCATCGTAACAAGATTTTTTACACACTCATCAACATGAATGACACTCGTGCTACATTACGTTTTTCTAAATGGGGTTATGCTCATGCATGCAGAAACAATTTTGCCGTACGAAATTTGGATTTAACCATTCATGCTGGTGAGCGTGTTTTGTTATTAGGCGCATCAGGAATTGGAAAATCGACCATTCTTGAAGGCACAGCAGGGCTTATTGGCAATACAAGCGGATCCGCAAAAACACAAGACGATGACGGCGGCATTTGTGAAGGCTCCATTTATATAGACAATAAACCTCTCGCCCAAGCACGAGGCGATGTAGCTCTTGTTATGCAAGACCCTAACGCTCAGATGATTTTTGAAAAATTAGGTGACAACGTAGCATTCGGATGCGAAAACCTAGGCGTTCAAAAACCAGAAATTTGGAAACGTGTACACACAAGCTTACAAGAAGTGGGGCTTCAGGATATCCAACTTCAGCGCAATACCGGGCATTTAAGTGGAGGTCAAATGCAACGGCTTGCGCTTGCGGGAGCGCTTGCTATGCGTCCTCGGATACTTTTGTTGGATGAACCAACAGCAAATCTAGACCCTGTTGGCACAAAGCAAATAGTTGCAGCAACACACCACGTTCTTAAAACTACCAATGCAACCATGATGCTCGTGGAACATCATATCCAACCCTGGCTTGATATTGTTAATAGGGTTATTATTCTAGGGCAAAAGAGCTATCTTACTCATGATGAAAAAGCACACGAACGTTTGCATACGACGACATCTACCAACTTATGCTCACAAGACGATAACAGCACCATTATCGTGGCAGATGGTACACCTGATGAAGTGTTTTCTAGAACAGACTTACCCTGGAAAGATTTAGGAATTTGGGTTCCAAGTGCATATAAACAAAAGCAATCGGTTCCTTTAGATTCGTTTGATCGTAACTCAACGACGCCCCATTTACAAAATACGTCAAGCGAGACATGCCATATAGGCACAACACGTCCGCTTTTACTAAGTGCATATGATCTAGCTATCGGTCGTACAGATACACCGATTGCAACACATATCAATATGGACTTCCGCGCAGGTGAAGCTTATGCTTTTATAGGAGAAAATGGAACGGGCAAAACAACACTTGCGCTTACAATTGCAGGTCTTCTAAATCCTATATGCGGAGAACTCCATGCACACACATCATTATGCGAAGGACTTGATACAGCAAATCCCCTGACATGGAATTCAAAGGATTTAGCTCGGCGTATATCGTATGTATTTCAAAATCCAGAACATCAGTTTGCGCGTTCAACAGTTTTAGATGAAGTCATGCTTGGCGTATCGTTAAGCACTCCCACGTTGGATATATGCACCCAACGCGAACGAGCACGCACACTTTTAAAGACGTTTAGACTGGATTCCTATGAACAAGCAAATCCATACACATTATCTGGCGGAGAAAAAAGACGGCTTACCGTAGCTGCGGCTCTTGCGGCACAACCAAAAATTTTAATATTGGACGAACCAACTTATGGACAAGATTATAAGTGCTGGACAGAAATTGTAAAATTGCTTCAGAAACTCAAAGCACAAGGAATATGCATTGTAGTTGTAACACACGATAAACTTTTAATTAAAAAATTGCATGCGCACACAATTTTATTGACACAAAAGAAGTCGCGTATTCCTCAGTGCATACAGGTAACTAACGTCAACGAGCGCACCGAAGAAATCCCAACTTCAAGCGTTTCTCCTTTTCTTGCCTCACTTAATCCTGCAACTCGCATGTTTGGTGCGCTTATTTTTGCAATCCCTTTACTTTTTACCCTAGACTGGGTATCTGCAACTTGTGCGCTTATACTTGACTTTATTGCGTGCGCCTGTATCAACATAAAACCTTGTAAAGTAATAAAACTTTCTTGGCCAGTTTGGATAGGTGCACCTAGTTCTGCATTAGCAGTGTGGCTTTATGGTAAAAGTGGAGGTGCAACTTGGTTTGATTGGGGCTTTATCCATATCAGTGATCTTTCAAGTACACTTGCGCTTGCAACTGCAATACGTATTCTTGCAATAGGCGTTCCATCCATTGTTACAGTTATAGGTATTGACGCAACAGCATTAGCAGATGCCTGGACACAACTTGTTCATTTACCTGACCGATTTGTATATGGAGGACTTGCAGGGATGCGTTTATTGGGCGTACTACAAGAAGACTGGACGGCTTTATGTGCAGCCCGTCGTTCGCGAGGAATTGGCGATAAAAGTTTTGTTAAAGCATTCTTTCCTCAAGCTTTTGCCCTTTTTGTTCTATCAATAAGAAGATCGGTTACCTTAGCAAAAGCAATGCAAGCGCGAGGATTTGGAAGCTCGTGTAAAAGAACACATGCACGTACAAGTACCACATCTATAAATGACCGTATATTCATTGCTTTCTGTCTTATCATTCCCCTGTGTGCGATTATGATCTCTGTGTATGCTGGGACATTCTTGCTTTTTGGCTGCGCGCCAAAATAACTTCTAGCTGAAATATGTAGTAAGCGACAATACACACAAAAAAAATGGGGTATTATAATACTCCAAAATTTTTCCTAAAATTTATTGCAAAAAACCACTCACCGAGCCCCCCCCCGCTCACGAAAAAACGCACGCCTTTCGAGCTTTAATAAATTATCACTTCTTATTATTTTGTACATAAGGCTTACATGACAGTCGTACGATACGAGGTTAAACGTTTGTATCTGCGGCTCGGATGTAAAGAAACTGTGCTCTGAATCATCATGTATTCGAGCATATAAGAATGTAAAGATACATATACGTATCTTACTGTAAAGGAGCTCAGATGAAAATTCTTGGAATTACTGCCTGTACAGCAGGCGTTGCGCATACATATATGGCACAAGACGCTATTATCCAAGAGGCAAAGCGTCGTGGCTTTGATGTTAAAGTGGAAACACAAGGCATGATGGGCATTGAAAATGAAATTGAGCCAGAAGACTTAGCAGGTGCGCAATTACTTATTGTAGCGGCTGATATTGGCGTTGAGAATATGGACAGGTTTACTGATATTCCTATTTATGAATGCGGAACTAATGACGTTATCGCACATATTGCAGATATTTTTAATGCGGCCCTTAAGCTTGTGAATTAGTACGCTATCTGTATAGACCACTTAATTTATCGCATATCTTTATCAAAAACGTAATGAGCTAATACCAAAAAAGAGGTGTTTTATGCTTAAACAATTTTCATTTAAAAAATTTGGAGCTGATTTATTTAAAGCTCTCAACACTGGTATTTCATACTTTTTGCCAGTTATTATTGGCGGAGGTTTCCTCTTTGCAATTGCAATTGGCACAGGAACAGTTACCGATCACGGAATAGTTGCTAGTAACGAATTTTTTAGAATTGTTTTAACTATCGGTACGTCAGGCTTTGCTATGATGGTACCTGTGCTGTGTGGTTATATTGCCTATGCAATTGCGGGAAAACCGGCACTAGCACCTGGACTTATCTTAGGTTTTGTAGTTAACAATCCTATTGGTGACGCAAAATATCAAACAGGCTTCATCGGCGCAATGATTGTAGGTATCATTGTAGGCTACTTTACTAAATGGATGAAAACATGGAAGCTTCCTTCTCCAGTTATGACTGTTATGCCACTTATGATTATGCCTACCGTTACAGCACTGGTTATCGGTTCGTTTTATGCATATGTTCTTGCTTATCCTTTAGTTCAACTTACCGAACTGCTCAAAGCTATTTTAAACGGTATGAATGCTTATGGTGCAGGTGCTCTCGGTATTGCGATTGGTATCATGGCTGCAATCGATATGGGAGGCCCTGCATCTAAAGCTGCAACTGGTTTTACACTTGCGTTGATGGACGTTGGTTCTTTTGCACCAAACGGTGCATTCCGTTTATGCTGCGCTGTACCACCTTTAGGACTTGCACTTGCAACTTTTATTGCTGCTCGTCTGTTTAGCGAAGAAGAGCGCAAAATGGGTATATCAGCATTCTTCCTTTCGATGGCAGGAATTACCGAAGGAGCAATACCATTTGCAGTAAAAGATTTTAAACACGTTATGCCATCAATTTGTATCGGAACAGCTGTGGCAGGTGCACTAGGAATGATGCACAATATAACCAACATTGTTGCATTTGGTGGTTTGGCTGCACTACCTGCAGTAACAGATGGAAAACTTTGGTACGTGGTTGACATGTTTATCGGTGCTTTTATAGTTGCTGGTCTTATGATATTCTTCCGTATTCGTGAACAAACAAAACAAAAACAAGAAGGGGCAAAATCCTAGTTTTTTTGAGATTGTTCTTGTGCAGAACTAGAGGAACCGCGACGATCCTCTAGTTCTGCCTTTATACCGTATAATCTCATACTCATCGCATGAAATGAAGCGAATTTTAGCATACTATTTTGAAATTTAGATCTTTGAATAACTCGCTATAAACTCATCTGCAGTAAGTAGCGTTTTTGAATAACCAAGTGCTTCGCACAACTTAACAACAGGCGGCTGATCAAGGCTTGCCCGAGAAAGCACGTCTTTACGTGCAAAAACATCACGCGGCGAACCATCAAAAATGGGGTGACCATCGTCTATAACTACCACGCGATCAAACACCTGTGCAACAAAATTCATGTCGTGAAGAACCGCTATAACAGTTTTATTTTGCAAAACGAGCTGCTTAATAATTGATGCAAGAATCTTTTTACCATTACTATCCTGCGCAATTGTTGGTTCATCTAAAAGAACAACCGATGGATCCATGGCTAAAATGGACGCCAAACACACAAGTTTTCGCGCACAAAGCCCTAAATCATACGGATTAACATCAGCTTTATCAGCAAGCCCTACAAGCTCTAAGCTTTTTCGCGCCTGTGTTTGTGCAGAAACCTCAGAGATACCCAAACGCATAAGACCAAACATAACTTCGCGCAAGACGCTTGATTCAAAGATTTGATCATCAGGATTTTGAAAGACAAAACCAATATCTCCTGCTAGTTTAGCAACACTGCGTTGTGAAATATCTTTGCCTTTATAACAAACGCTGCCTGATCGGGGAACCAAAAGGCCGCGTAGCAACTTAAGAATGGTTGTTTTACCTGCACCATTTTGACCGATAAGCGCACACGCACCAGGGGCAAATGACAGGTGTAAATGCTTGCACACTTCTTGTTTTGCAACGTGGGAAAACGAAACATCACGCATTTCAAGCACAGGCTGTACTTGCACATTATCTGTTATATGTTGGTTCATTGCGTATTCCCCTTTTGATTGCGTTGCAAAAGCTGATATGCACGCTCAAATGTTACGGGATACAGGCCGTCCGATTCACGAATTGAAAGCTGCTTGCAGATTTGAGTGTAAACAGGCGCCTCTACACCATACTGGGAAAGATCACCGCGCGAAAAAATTTTACGTGGAGAATCAAATGCAATGAGGTTACCCTCGTAAAAGAGCATAACACGATCGCTATACTGTGCAATTTTTTCTATATTATGCTCAACCATAATAATGGTTTTGCCTTGAGTTTTTAGTGATTCAACCGCCTTAAATACTTCTTCGGAACCTTTTGGATCAAGCTGAGATGTTGGCTCGTCGAGCACAATGATGTTGGGTTGCATAACTAAAACGCCAGCCAAAGCCATGCGCTGCATTTGACCACCAGACAGATCATAAGGATATCGATTAGCAAGCGAAGAAATATCAAGCAAGTCCATCACATGTTCAACACGGCTCCGCATTTGCGCCAGAGGTACACCCATGTTTTCTAATCCAAAGGCAATTTCCTCATAAACGCTTAGTTTTGAACCTGTAATTTGATTAAAAGGATTTTGAAAAACCAAACCTACTTTTTTGCATAATACATCAATGGGCGTAGTTTGAACATTTAAGCCTTCAACTTCAACCGTACCAGCATAAGCACCATGATACAAATTGGGAACCAGACCTAAAAGCGCCTGAGAAAACGTAGACTTACCTGCACCATTAGCACCTATAACGCCAATAAATTCGCCACGATTAATATCACAAGAAATGTTATTAAGTGCTGGCGTTTTTGTATAAGGATAGCGATATTTAAGATTCCGAATACGAATAGCTACCATACTACATACCCCATACTGTGTAAAAGCGCATATACGGTTGCCGCAACCAGCAAAAGAATGCATGTACCTAAACAAAACCTATCATATGCATGAGGTACAAATGGGCTGATAAAGGTCTTTTTGTTTGGACACGAAAAACCGCGCACTTCTAACGCTATGGTACGCTCGCCAGTACCCATAAAAGACGATATGATAATAGGCGTTAACAGCGGAATAAACGCCTTAAATCTAGTGACGAGCGATCCTTGCGTTTGAAGACCGCGACTGCGTTGTGCATCAATAATCGCAGATGTCCGCTCGGTCATCTGCGGAATTATCTGAAAGAGTGACACAAAAACGTATCCAAGTTTTGGTGACAAACCTGCCTTAACCAGCTCCTGCATCATGTCAGAAGGTTTAGTGGTAAGCGTAAGAACACAAAAAGCGCAGGATATATTAAAAATATTCAGTACAATACCCAGCGCAAATTCAAACCCTTCTTTACGTGCAACCAAAGGCCCAAGCGTAAACAACACCGTATAATCGCCCGATCGAAAAAAAGTTTGAACAATAAAAATGGTTAGAATTATAAAACCAGTAACTTTGATAACAATTTTGGTTTTTGCCAACACGTGCGATGTTGCAAGCAAAATAAGACTTGCGATAATAAAGAGCAGGTACACGGGCATACCTCCAGCCAAAAAAGGTACGCCCAATGCGCACACTACATACGCAAGCTTAGTCTTAGGACATAAGCCATTAAGAAACGAGTGTTTATCTTCAAACAGACTAATACTTTTCATAACGTCCTATTCCAAGCAAGGCGTAAAGCGTAGTCTACTGTGTAGACTACTTAACAAAAGATAATCTCATACTAATCATCAAAATGCTCGTCATGTACCTGATACAAAGCGATAAGACCTTTTGGCAAAACTTTATAAATTCCTACTGCTATAAACAACACAACAATTTTATCAGGAATATCAACCACAAGTTCATCTACAAATGAAGCAAAAAAGCCCTTTGAACCCATTGCGGCAAAAACAGCATCTCCCCAAACATTACCAGTTGTTCCACCCCAATAAATCATATTAAGGGGCGTAGAAATAATAACGGCAATCATAGCAACAATAAGACTGGTAACAAGAATATGTTGCCAGGTATCAAGGAATTTAAGATGTGCGGCAATACCTACGCTTACACCAATAGCAGCTGCAGTAATACTATAAACCGTAGAAACTGGATCGATTGTTAAGCCGTAATGATGTTTGTTAAAAATCCCGCAATACCACCTACAATCGGTCCTGCAAGACATGCCGAAATACAAGTACCAAGTGTTCCTAACCAAAGTGGCAATTTTAAGACGCTTGCGAACAGTTTGGCAACATAATTAATGCCAATAGCTGCTGGAATAAGCACCAAACATGCTGTATTCAATTTGTAATTCCAAGGGTTTTTTGATTGGTGAGACGCCATAATATACTTCCTTTCACGAAGTAATCTACACAATCAAAAAATAATTATAGTCATCTCCTCTTAAAAAGGTTAGCGTAAAATAATGTTAAATTGTAATTTTTGATCTTAATGAGGCTATCTATGATTTTAGCATCCGCGTCACCACGTAGAAAAGAACTCCTCAATCAAGTGGGAATTTATCCAAAGATTATTCCCTCAAGTTGTAACGAGCATGCATACCCAAACGAACAGCCACTTGATCTGGTACAGCGTTTAGCCCATATGAAGGCGCATGCATGTCCTTGTACAGACACCTCAACATGCGTGCTTGCTGCCGATACTATTGTATGGACGCAAACAGGTAAAATATTAGGCAAGCCCCATGATGATAACGACGCCGCTTATAAGCTGCGCTTGCTTTCGGGCACAATGCACCACGTATCAACCGCTGTATCTATCCTATACCAGGGAAAAGAGACTGCATTTGTATCAACAACACATGTTTGGTTTTATGCACTGAGTGACGAAGAAATAGACGCTTACATCCAAACGGGCGAACCGCGCGATAAAGCAGGGGCCTATGGAATACAGGGACTAGGAGCCGCGCTTGTTGAACATATAGAAGGTGACTATTACACCGTTGTTGGTCTACCTCTCGCGCGCGTTGTAAGATGCTTACGACAACTTGGTGTAAAGCTTACTTAAAACGCAAAAATAGACAAAGCGAAAAAAGCAGCTGTACAATGCGCATAACAGTAATGCACACACATACAGCTGCATTGGAACAAATATGTTCTTTAGTTAAACTTAACCAATTTTTGAGCAATACGATATATACCAAGCGTTACTTTTCCACCAGCAGACGTTGGAAGATTAGTAAATGTTCCAACTAAACCATGGCGAGCATGACGATACATACGCTCGTCAAACTGCTTAAACTCACGCCAGGTACGCTGCAGCTCATCCATAGCGTCTGGATGATCTGAAATCCTTGAAAACACCGACAAAACAGCCATAACAATCGTAAGATGGTCAAGCATATATGCACGAAGACGCTGACAAGAAATATCATCGTATAAGTGATACGCATGAATCATAACGTCGGCAACACGTTGTTGATGGTCAATACGCGACGCTAAAACTTTTTCGTTAACCGATTGATCATCGCGACCAATAAAATAGCGATACAAATCAACGTCAAGATAGTACAGTGTTTTGCAACGTGGAAGTGGCACATATGCATAAATGTTATCAACGTAGAATGTGTGAGCAGGCATAGGTAAGCCGCCGTCTAGCAAAGCATCGCGACGATAGCACAAAGAGTGCATAAGAAGGTACTGAGTAAGATTAAATCTTCCAATTTCATCCCACGAGAAAATACGATCTTTGGGTAGAACACCTGCATAATTTATAGTGTTAAAGGTGTCGTCTTCTACGTGTTCATACACATAATTGCTAATAACCAAATCAACACGAATATTATTGGTGATAAATGAACGAAGTAAGTTTAAGAGCTTTTTCAATGCATCGGCATCAAGCCAGTCGTCAGAATCCACTACTTTATAATATACGCCATCTGCCTGTTCAAGCCCTTTAAGCACCGCCATACCATGACCACCATTTTCTTGATGGACAGCCTTTACAAGATTGGGATACTTCTTTTGCCAATCACAAGCAATTTCAAAGGTGTTATCTTTAGTTGATCCGTCGTCAACAACAATAACTTGAACGTCATCTGCATAATCAGAGCCTTCAAGAATAGAAGAAATACAGTGATTCATGTATTCGGCAGAGTTAAAACAAGGAATACCGAAACTTAATGTCTTTTGCATAGGATAACAGCTCTTTCTCTCTCACTAGCCTAGCATTTTATGGATCATACACTCATCATGTGTGTATTAACCGCATACACAATAAATCATACACTAACTAACAGAAATCGTCACCGTTTACGAACGATGCTCGATCATTTTGTCAGAAAGCTCCAGTGCAGATGAAACAACGCCATCCATATCAAAATAACGATACTGAGCTAAACGCCCAACAACATGGAAGTTAATGATGGAGTCAACGCGCGCACGGTAACGTTTATACAGCTCGATATTTTGAGGCTCATTGATTACATAATAGGGGGTCTGACCAGACAATGGCTCATATGCCTTGGGATACTCTTTAAGAATTGTTGTTTTACCTGCAAGTTTTTGACCGGTCATGTGCTTAAACTCGGTGATACGTGTAAAGTCTTCGCTCACGGTATAATTAACGGTTGTTGCAGGCTGGAATTCATCCATATCAAGCGTTTCAAACTTCATATCAACTGTTCTATAAGGCAAAGGACCTAAATCCAAATTAAACAGCTCGTCTAAAGCACCAGTATAAATAACCTCACCTGCATAAGGCTTATCTTGGACATAAATTTCGTTATCACAAACATGCATAAGATCTAAAGCGTCAACATCTACAAACACATTGATCAAATCGTGATCGAGCATGCTCTCAAACAATGGCGTATATCCTTGAGCAGGCATACCTTGATGTGCCGCCAAAGGAAAGTAGCGATCATCATCACCAATAAATACCGGCACGCGCCCCATAACAGATGGATCAATTTGATCAGGCGTTTTGCCCCATTGCTTCATCGTATAATGCAGAAACACGTTTTCGTAGATGTAGTCTGCAACTTCGTGAAGATCCTTATCACCACGTTTACGCAATTCCATAATAGGAACCTTTTTGTCTTTTCCAAATGTTGCTACAAGCTTTTGATAAAGTTCCTCACCGCGCGCATCGCCAAATGCAACTTTAAGAGATGCGTGGTTAAACGGTACAGGCATAAATTTACCGTACACATTTGCAAGAACTTTGTGCTGATACGCTGTCCATTCGGTAAAGCGTGACAAAAAGCTGTCCACACGCTCAGAATTGGTGTGATAGATATGCGGACCGTACTTATGGATAAGAATACCTGCATCGTCCTTACAATCATATGCATTACCTGCAATATGATCTCTTCGCTCGATAACAGCTACACGCCAACCACAAGCTTCTGCAAAACGGCGGGCGCACACAGCTCCTGCAAAACCGGCTCCAACAATTAACACGTCATAGGAAGACGTATTAAAATTTTGAGGTAAGCCTGATTGTAAATTCATAAGCTAACTTCCTTTCGATCTTACAGGCGCAGATGTTGCGCACGTACTAGATAATGCATGCAAGCGATATGCATTATGTAGCTAAAAAAGTACCAACCAAACATATTCATCATATATATCTACGGCAGGTAACGCTTAGCGCGTAAACCAAACCGTCTAAAGAACGCGAAACAGCAATTTTTTTATTTGCTTATTTCATTTTAGCATGGAGCTTTATAATGAGCATCACATAATGAATTTGTGTAATGTTTTACCATATTTTACGCATGTCATTATGTAGTGTTTATCCTTTGTGTATCACTTGAGGCACCTTGTGATTGCAGGTGTTGGGGCTCGTTGACTCAAAGCTGCTCACAAAAATCACAGGCTTACTCTATGCTGGTATACACGCAGGAAAACAAAACTGCACGCCATATGAGCATTAGAACGCTTGATGAGAATAAAGGAGCATTATGAGTTCGTTTTTACAAACTATTAAGCAAAGAGCACAGGCTCATAAAAAAACAATCGTATTGCCCGAAGGAGAAGATCCGCGTACTCAAGAGGCCGCACAGAAGATTGTTGCCGAAAATCTTGCAGATCTTATTGTTTTGGGAAATCCAGACGAAATTAAACTTAACGGTGTAAGTGTTATTGATCCGCATAGTGCACCAAAGCACGAAGCATATGCGCAAGCATTTTATGAGCTCAGAAAAAATAAAGGTATGACCATAGAAAATGCTCGTAAACAGATGGACGATCCAACCTACTTTGCCACTATGATGGTTAAGTGTAACGATGCGGATGGCCTCGTATCAGGTGCTTGTCATTCCACCGCAAATACCCTGCGTCCAGCTTTACAAATTTTAAAAACCGCTCCTGGAACCAAACTTGTATCTGCATTCTTTATGATGTGTACTTCTTGTCCCGAATTTGGCGAAAATGGTGTTGTTCTGTTTGCAGACTCCGGTCTCAATATTAACCCCGATGCCGATCAACTTTCTGAAATTGCCCTTTCATCTGCAAAATCATGGAAAAGCTTTATGCACGACGACGCAAAAGTAGCAATGCTATGTTACTCAACCAAGGGCTCGGCTGGTGGAGACTGCGCTGCAAAAGTTATTGAAGCAACAAAACTTGCTCAAGAAAAAGAGCCAGATCTTCTAGTAGATGGTGAGATGCAGCTTGACGCAGCCCTTGTTCCAAGTGTTGCACAATCTAAGGCTCCCAACTCAAAAGTTGCTGGTCAGGCAAATATTTTGATTTTCCCTGATTTAGCATCGGGTAATATTGGATACAAACTGGTACAGCGTTTTGCAAAAGCGGAAGCATATGGTCCGCTTCTCCAAGGAATTGCCGCCCCTGTTAACGATTTATCTCGCGGTTGCAGCGCCGATGATATCGTGGGCGTTGTTGCAATAACTGCTGTACAAGCGCAAATGATGTAACTTGTGTAAACTGCGTTTCTTAAAGACATACGTTACATGAACAAACGGGCAACCGCTACGGTTGCCCGTTTTAATTGATTCGTCTCATAGATAAGCACACTAGAGAAAAACTTGCCTTTTTAGCGAAAAATAAATTCACCTTTAAGCAGAACTATCACATAAAAATTACGATAGAGCTTCAAAGCCTTCGTCAACCTGTAATTGCGATACATCGGCATCTGCTGCCGTAGTTGCCAGTTCGTCGCAGCGCTCATTAAGCTCGGTACCTGCATGTCCTTTAACCCACACAAAACTCATTTCATGAGGTTGCATAGCACGTAGAAGGCGTTTCCATAAATCAACGTTTTTTACAGGCTGCTTGTTAGCAGTTTTCCATCCGCGCTTTTGCCAACCATCTATCCAATGCTGCTGAAAGGCATGAATCACGTATTGCGAATCGCTGTGCAATTCAACCTTACAGGGATATTTAAGTTCTTCGAGTGCACGAATAGGAGCAAGAAGCTCCATGCGGTTATTGGTAGTTTGTCTATAACCACAAGAAAGCTCGCGTTTATGTTCACGACCTGCGCGATCGTAAAATAGCATGACTGCACCATAGCCGCCAGGACCTGGGTTTCCACGTGAAGAACCATCAGTCCAAATAATGACCTGCGGTTTTGCGGAATTGGTACGAGCTGCGTTCGCAGCTTTTGGTTCTATGGAACTTGAGTTTTCCACGAATCTCCCCTATTTTGCATCTGCCCAGTTATCGGCATACGAAATCTCTGCAATAAGTGGAACACGTAAGGTAACAACGCCTTCCATTGCACGCTTAACAACACTACTTACACGTTCGAGCTCTTCGGGCACAACCTCAAAATCGAGTTCGTCGTGGATTTGCAAGATCAATTTTGATGCAAGGCCAAGCTGTGCAAACTGTTTTTCAACTTCTATCATAGCAAGTTTAATAATATCTGCAGCACTTCCCTGCATCGGATGATTCATTGCGGTACGCTCGGCAAACGAACGCAGCTGGAAATTACGTGAATCAATTTGAGCTATATGGCGTTTTCTACCGTACATCGTTGGAACATATGAATGCTCGCGCGCGAACTGGACGCTTTCATCCAAAAACTTTCTAACACCTGGATATGCCTCAAAATACCTATCAATCATTTCTTGAGCTTCTTTACGCGAAATCTTAAGCGATGTTGCCAAACCAAATGCCTGTTGACCATACACAATACCAAAATTTACCGCCTTAGCACGGCTACGCAACGCAGGCGTTACTCCATCAGGCGACACATGAAAAATGCGCGCAGCTGTTGCCGCATGAAAATCTGCGCCCGTTTGAAATGCATGAATTAAGTGCTCGTCCTTGGATAAGTGCGCCAACAAACGCAATTCAATTTGCGAATAATCGCACGCTAAAAACAGATGATTTTCAGGAAGGACAAACGCCTTGCGCACGCGATGACCCAATGAAGATCGTGTTGGAATGTTTTGAAGATTAGGATCAGAACTTGATAGCCTACCAGTTGCAGCAATTGTTTGATTAAACGTTGAATGGATACGCCCGTCACTTCGAATATCATGTACCAATGCATCCAAATAGGTGTTCTTAATCTTCATGCGCTCGCGATAATCAAGGATAAGTTGAACACGCTCATCGGTCATGCTTAAGCTTGCAAGCGTTTGAGCATTGGTTGAATAATATCCACGTCTGGTTTTTTTAAGGCCTTTAGTAGGAAGACCCCAGACATCAAACAATACATGACTAAGCTGCATGGGAGAATCAATGTTAAAGTCTTGCTGCGCTAACTGGCGAAGCTTCAAAGACATTGCATTAAGTTCATGCGAAAGCGCACGGGATTGCTCGGCAAGCAGGTGCTTATCACAATAAATACCGTTACGCTCCATATGAAGTAAAACTGGAATGAGTGGCAATTCAAGTTCGTAGAATAAATCGTCAGAGTTATCTTTATGAAGAAGCTCGCGTAATACAGGATACAAGGCACGCACTGCAATTGCTTCAAGCGCATATACATTAGGTTCATCTGTATCGTCTGTGGTATCGGGATACACAAATGTTGGAAGATACGTACTGCAGAGAGTTTGCCAGGAATAATCGTTAGCATCTGAATTTAGCAAGTATGCAGCCAAGCCCACATCAAACAGCGCGGCAGTTGAAATATCTGAAAGCTCCAAAGAAGCAGGATCGCTACTCACGGGCGGATAAAGAACATGAAGAAGCGCTTTACAGTTAAGAGCTACAACGTGCCCTGACTTCACAAGTGTTTGCAAAACGCTCGATACATCTGCGCCGCTAAACTGAGCAAGCGTAGTCCCATCAGTAACCCATAAGGTGTGTGTATCTAAAAGCATTTCAAAACTAGGTTGGACGTTCGCCTGAGCGCTCTTCATAGAAGCAGGCTCATAAGCGCAGGCAACCCATGTACCGCACGCAACAACACGCTTGATAAATGCGTGCGCTTGCGCTTGCACACATGCAGGAAAAAGAGAGGAATAATCGGGCGCAGACGTATTAACTTCAGATTGCGTTTGTTCCTCTTCTGAAGCGGGTACTGTTTGCGAGCAACCTGCTCGCCTATCTAAGGTCGAAGCTTGCGATGCATGCACCTGCACAGACAACGTGGGCGAATCTGCGGACGCAGACGTATTCAGCGCGCTTGCAGGCAAAATAGCAGAATTGCGTTTGGCAGACGTTGCTGCGTCACGAATAATAGCTTTTATATCCGCACTGTTCAACGATGGCAAAAACCTCAAAAGTTTGGGAACAAGATTAGTAAATCCAAGCGCACAAAAGGCACGTGCAACTTCTGCTGGATCAAAGGTCGGAAACTCGGCAGCGGACAAATCAACTGTTATAGGGGCATCACGGCGAATAGTAGCAACGCGCTTAGAAAGGCGCGCATCATCAATATGATTACGAAGATTTTCTCCCATTTTACCGCTCACTTGATCAGCATGAGCAATAACACCTTCAAGCGAGCCATATTCAACAATCAACGCAGCTGCACGCTTAGGTCCAATGCCGGGAACTCCAGGTATATTATCTGATGTATCGCCTTTAAGTCCGTAAAAATCTGGAACCAAATTTGGCGTTATACCGTGATAGAGATCATCTACATCCTCAGGCGTCATAATACGAACATCAGACACACCCTTTTTAGTGGACACCACACTTACGTGCTGCGTTGCAAGCTGATATATATCACGATCACCAGTAAATAAAAGCATTGAGTAACCCTGAAGTTCGCCTTTATGTGCAAGCGTGCCTAAAATATCGTCACCCTCCCAACCCTGAAGTTCAACTACAGGTATTTGAAGCGCACGCAGTAATTCTTTTACCATAGGAAATTGCTCGTGCAAAGACGGATCCATGGGCGGACGTTGTGCTTTATATTGAGGCAACATGTCAATGCGAACCTGTGGTTTTCCTTTATCAAACGCGCAGATTATGCCATCGGGCGAAAATGAGCGGACAAGCTTAATGAGCATGTTAAAAAAACCAAGTAAGGCATTAGTTGATCGGCCATCGGGGGCACTCATAGGCTGCATAATTGCGTGAAAAGCACGATGCATGAGGGAATTGCCGTCTATAACAGCAATCGTTTTTGCATAATGCAAGGGTAAACTTTCTCTAGTTTGCGGCGCGCATGACGATGCACTTGACGTTTTATTGTGATCGTCAAACGCCTGAGAAAGATCTTGCATAATGGTATTTTCGGCAGGTTGGGTGCCATTGTTTTCAGAAGAAACACCACGTGCATCAGAAGAATTAGCGTTTGAATCAGCATGTAATACGTTACTCATAGATACTCCTTATAACTTTATGTATCTATTGTACGTGACTCATGCACGCAGTTTATATTTCATTTCTATAAACATAATAAATCGAAAGGACAGCTCATTTTCATGAATGTGTAAAATAAAATTCTCATACAATATAACCAAAAACATGTTTCACAATAGTTGTGTTGCCAATGTCTTGGGTGTATCAATATATACACAGGTAAAACATAGAGGCGAACGCATAGTGTACCTAGAAAAACACAAAGTTTAGAAAGGTGAACAATGGCAAAAGATAAAGTGTCGCAAGAATACGGAAGCTTAGTATTCACCGATGCAGACATGCAGGATAGGCTCCCCAAGCCAACCTATAAGGCACTTCGTCGTGTAATTGATGAAGGCAAACCCATTGATCTTGATATTGCAAATGAAATTGCTCACGCTATGAAAGAGTGGGCTCTTGAAAAAGGCGCAACACACTTTACGCACTGGTTTCAACCCCTTACGGGTATAACGTCTGAAAAACACGACAGCTTTTTAACACCTAAAGGTGGCACAACTATTTTGATGGCATTTTCGGGTAAAGAGCTGGTCCAAGGCGAAACCGACGGTTCATCTTTTCCCTCAGGCGGGCTTCGTGCAACCTTTGAAGCACGCGGATATACCGTATGGGATCCCATGAGTCCTGCATTTATTAAAGATGAGGTACTTTGCATACCAACTGCTTTCATCTCGTATACAGGTGAAGCATTGGATAAGAAAACACCTTTGCTTCGTTCAGAAGTTGTTGTAGAACAACAAGCAAAACGCGTCCTTAAGCTTTTTGGAAGAACTCCAAAACGCGTTGTTACTAATTGCGGCCCTGAACAGGAATATTTCTTGGTGAGCGAACAAGATTACAAAGCTCGCCCCGATTTAATCCTTACTGGTAGAACGCTCTTTGGCTGTGAGCCCGCTAAAGGCCAAGAGTTGGAAGAGCACTATTTTGGTGCAATTCGCCCCAGCGTTAATGCGTTTATGAAGCAAGTTGATGATGAGCTTTGGAAACTTGGTATTCCTATGCGCACCAAACATAACGAGGTTGCTCCTTGTCAGCACGAAATGGCGCCCATTTATGAGCAAGGATCATTAGCAATTGATAACAATCTGCTCACTATGGAAAAACTTAAGCTCATGGCAACTCATCATGGTCTTGCCTGCCTTGAGCACGAAAAACCATTTGATTATGTGAATGGCTCTGGTAAACATGACAACTGGTCACTTGCCGCAGATGGTGAGAACCTCCTTGAGCCAGGTGATGAACCCGATGAGAATCTTCAATTTTTGGTATTTCTTACCTGCTTAATTGCAGCAGTAGACGAACATGCCGATCTGTTGCGTGCGTCTGTTGCTTCTTGCGGTAACGACCACCGTTTAGGTGGACACGAAGCCCCTCCTGCAATTGTATCGGTCTTTTTAGGAGATGAACTCTCCCCCATTGTTCAAGCACTTATCCATGGAAAACATGTAAGCGCTCATGGCGGTGAGGAAGTAGACTTAGGAGTCCCTGCTCTTCCTAACTTGCTTCGAGATAACACAGACCGTAACCGTACCAGCCCCTTTGCCTTTACGGGTAATAAGTTTGAATTCCGTATGTGTGGCTCGCAGCAAAACCTTTCTGATTCAAATGTAGTTCTTAATACGGCTGTTGCCGAGCAATGTGCAAAATTTGCTGATGACCTTGAACATGTAAGCTCTGACAAATTTGTTGAGTCGGCCATGGCATGGGTTACAAAAACCCTTAAGGCACACGAAAGAATTCTCTTTGAAGGTAACGGTTATTCAAGCGATTGGGAACAAGAGGCAAAACGTCGCGGGCTTCCTAACAATAAAACAACGCCTGATGCTCTGCCATGTATGGTAGAGCCCAAGAATTTAAAATTCTTTGAGAAATTTAACGTTTTAACAGCAAAAGAGCAACATGCTCGCTATGTTGCGCAAGCAGAACAGTATGCAAAGCTTATGAATATCGAGGTAAACACCATGGTTTATATGGTTAAAACTATGTATTTACCTGCGCTGTATTCATATTCTGGCAAGCTTGCACAAGGAGTTGAAACAAAAGAGCGCATCGGTATTAGTGATGACGCAACTAAACAAACGGTACAAGCTCTTACCGATGGTATCGCAAGCATTGACGCTGCATGTAAAGATCTCGAAGCGGCAAATAAACGTGCTCATGCCATTACAGATCCCAAGGCTCACGATGACGCATATCGTGATGAAATCATTCCGCGTATGAAGACGCTTAGAAATGCCGTTGATAGCATGGAATGCATCTGTGATAGCAGCGTGTGGCCTGTTCCAAGCTATAACTCCATGTTATTCTACGTGTAATATAGCAATTAATAACAAATTAGCTCTCTATGTACTTAATGGTTGTAACCAAACACATGTACATGGGGAGCTTTTTCATAGTGTTTATTCCTATAACATGTAAATCTTGTATGCATATGCCATCGTGATTATGTGATATAAACGTTATTCTCAAACTGTTGATATATACATACCAACAGCGGTTATATACTGAACGTTTAATGTCTAAAATATCAAAACAAATAAAGGAAAGCGGTTACAAAATCGGATGGGTAAACATATCTGTAAATTCAATTTTATTGCCCGCGTGCATACGATGATTCATAGCGCGCGGTCTGTCTGCAACCCTGATACTATATCCGCTCATCCTCAAACAAAAGATGTGTCTAAACAAGCATGCACTACGCACGATAAAAACGCTTCTTCTTTGCAGGCAGAACAAACCTTGGTAGCTGCAGATAATTTGTCCACACCGTGCACAACTCAAGATACATCAGATAAAAAACTTACTAACAACGGTTCTCTTGATACAACCACGGGCGTTATCTGGAAGCAACTTATTACCTTATGTTATCCTGTTTTTTTAAGCTCTTTTTTTCAGCAGCTGCAGCTGCTCTGCAACGCTTGGGTTGTGGGTAAATTTGCAGGGACTAATGCATTTGCTGCACTTCAATCGTGCGGTGCCCTCTGTGACCTTGTAATTAGCTTTTCGCTTGGATTAGGAGTTGGCTGTGGTGTTATCGTAAGCCAATATTTTGGTGCAAAAGATTATAAGCGGGTCCATGATGGCGTGCATACTGCCATGGGTCTTGCCGTTGTATGCGGTATTATTTTTTCGGTTATAGGAACCATATTTGCACAAACCATACTCGAAATGATGGATACACCTCAAGAAATTATTGGCGATACCTTAAACTTTGTGCATATATTTATGGCATCGATGATTTTTTCTATTATTTATAACATTGGAAGCGCGCTTCAACGTGCAGTTGGCGACACAAAAACTCCGTCAATCATCGTAGCATCAACCTGCGTTGTAAACGCCCTGTTAGATATACTCTTTGTAGCAGGCTTTGGTCTAGGAACGCTTGGCTGTGGTTTTGCAACGCTTATTTCGCTTATTTGGGGTTCCGCTTTAACGATGTATAAATTAACGCACACCGATGGGTGTTGGGCTCTGGTAATTGGTGATATTACTATCAATCCTGCCATTGCCACTAAAATGCTTAAATGTGGTTTCCCACTTGCCATACAAGGTTCTATGTTTGGTTTTTCTAATATTATTGTACAAAGTAGCGTTAACATGTTTGGACCGCATGCAATTGCCGCTTGGGGTCTTTCATGCCGTATGACGTGCTTTGTTTGGATGCTTTCAGAGGCAATTGGATCATCCGTTACTACATTTGCAGCTCAAAACTTTGGAGCGCGTAATTACAAACGCATGCAACGCGGGCTCTATACTGCCATGGTGCTTGCACTGATTATCATCGGTAGCTTTACTGTTATTGTAATGACATTTGCGCATCCATTTGCGCGCGTATTTGTAAGCGACGAAACGGTAATTGCAATTACGCTGATGATCCTTATGTTTAATACGCCATTTTCTATTTTTTACACCATTATGGATATTTTTTCGGGAACTATACGTGGTTCGGGCGAAAGCATGGGCCCAATGATTATAACTATCATTGGTACCTGTATTCTTCGCGTTGCATGGATTATGATTCTTATGCCAATCCATCCCACCCTTGAAACGATACTGGTTGGATATCCCGTTTCGTGGGTTGCTACCGCAGCGTTCTTTGCGCTGTATTACTATAAAGGACATTGGATGCAACACGGCAGCACTAAACTCAAGCAATTGCGTGCATAGCATTATTGGAACATACGTGCTGAAAGCGCCTGATGAAGATACATGCTGAAAGTGTGTGCTTGTGCAAAAAGCTCTCTTTTCTATACGAAAGGAGAGCTTTTATAATCGCACTATATAGCTAAATGCTCAACTTAAAAGCGTTTACGAGCTACAAATCCCGCTCCAAGTGTCGCTAAACCAGCAACACTGCCTAAAATGCCAGAAATGCCAAACGGATCGGATGTTTTAGGAGTTCCCTTTTGTTTTCCTCCCTGCTTGCTATTATCCTTATTGGTGTCGGATGGCTGTTTATCAGTGTCTTTAGGATCTTCGTTTTCTGGTTTGTCGTTGTGAGAACCTTGTATAATCTCCTTATAAAGTTTGTTAGCTTCTGCCTTGGCAGATTTTAACTCTTCTGCAGTTAACTTACCTGAATTAATCTTTTCAAGCAGTTGAGCATAACGCTGAATGGCAGAAGGGTTTGAAGGTGTAGTGTCACCTGGTTTTGCAGCACCTCCCGAAGGGTTTGAAGGTGTAGTGTCACCTGGTTTTGCAGCACCTCCCGAAGGGTTTGCACCGTTGTTGTTGGCACCATCATGATTGTCGGCAGGATCTTGTGCAGGAGGAACGTTATTTATAGCAGGATTTCGCTGACCATTCTTATCGGCAACCCATGCTTGTTTAGTCTCTTTAACATGCTTGCGCACTTCAGCAAGCTGATCGCTTGCAAGCTTTCCAGTGTTAGCATACTCTTGAACAGCATCAGCATATTTTCTAAACGGACTTTTAATACTTTCTTGATAAGCCTTTTTAGCATCAGCAATTTCATTCCTTAAACGACTTCTATCTTGAGCGTTAAGATTAGCATTTGAAAATTTTTGTACAAGTTCAGCATATTCACTAAAGGCAGAACGTGGTGCATCATCGGCTAATGCAACGTGCGGAATTGCTGCATAATTGCCTGCAATCATGGAAAGCGATACGCCCGTAACAGCAGCGGTCTTAGCAACTGTTTGAATAAGAGAGCGGCGTTTATTCAAGTGTTTCATATTCATCTCCTTTTTATGCCTACACTAGGCAAGCCTTTACCAAGATGAAAGAATTTTACCCGAAAAATTAGGATACATAGTTAACTTTCTTATTTGAATAGTGCTTTTATAAAATTTTTATATTGCTGAAAAATATCTAAATATACAATATGTATATACTTAAAAAAACGTACTTTACGAGGTTGTGGTAATCGTAAAGTACGCCGTTTCTAACTATTATGCATACATCGTATTTATGTATACAGTTTATTTTTACTTGTCACCTTCCACTACACGTAAGTGTAAGTCGCTCAATTGTTGCGCACTTACGACAGATGGCGCCGCACTCATAAGATCGGACGCGGACGTAGATTTTGGAAAAGCAATCACATCTCTAATTGAATCTGCACCTGCTAAAAGCATACAAATTCTATCAAGACCTAACGCAAAACCACCCATGGGAGGCGCGCCAAAGGTAAGAGCATCCAGTAAGAAGCCAAACTGAGCGCGAGCGCGCTGCTCGGTAAAGCCAAGCATTTTAAGAATGCGCATTTGAAGCTCGGCATCGTGAATACGCATGCCGCCACCGCCTGCTTCATATCCGTCCATAACAAAGTCATACGTGTATGAACCAACCGAAAGTGGATCAACTGAAAGCTTATCCATATCTTCTGCACGAGGAAGCGTAAACGGTTGATGCTCAGATGCATAGGCATTACGCTCGGGATCCCAATGGAAAAGCGGGAAATTTACCACCCATAAGAAGCTGTGACCACATCGCTTAATAGACAGCTCATCAGCCAAATGAAGACGCAAAGCGCCCATTGCTTGGTCGGCTACAAGGCGTTTATCAACAATAAAGAGCAGCAAATCTCCAGCATGCGCATCCATTTCGGCACAAAGCGCGTGAATTTCGTCCTCTTGTAAAAACTTAGCAATAGGGCTTTTAATTGATCCATCGTCGTGTAACGCTATCCACACAAGCCCTGCAGCGCCGTTTTTCTTTGCCACATCTGCCAACTTATCGATGCGAGATCTGCCCCAGTTACCAGCGGTTTTAGCACACATACCTACAACACGTTGATCGGCTTGAGCTGCTTGCGAAAATACTTTAAATGCGCTGTGCTCAACCAGTTTGGTAACATTGTGCATTTTCATGTCAAAGCGTGTATCAGGCTTATCGCAACCGTAGGTATCCATAGCATCCCAGTATTGCATGCGCTCAAGATGCTGAGGGAATTCTACGCCTACCTGCGTGAACGCCTTAGACAAAATTGCCTCTGCCATATCAAGTATGTTTTCTTGAGTTACAAAACTCATCTCTACATCTACTTGCGTAAACTCGGGTTGCCTATCGGCTCTAAAGTCTTCGTCTCTAAAGCATTTTACAATTTGATAGTAACGCTCAACACCACCGACCATCAGCAATTCTTTGAGCAGCTGAGGAGATTGTGGTAATGCATAAAAATGACCAGCGCGGACACGTGAAGGAACCAAAAAATCGCGCGCACCTTCTGGAGTTGACTTAAAGAGCGCAGGTGTTTCAACTTCGATAAAATCATGTTCGTGAAACGCCTGACGCAACGCATAGGCAAAATTGCTGCGTAATTTAAGGTTATTGAGCACGCGTGGACGACGAATGTCCAAGTAACGATAGGTAAGACTCATATCCTCGGATAAGTCTATTTTATCTTCAATCTGAAATGGCGGCGTTTGCGACCTATTAAGAACTTCAATAGTATCAACCAATACTTCTACTTCGCCTGTTGGCATAGAGGTATTTGCTTGACCTTCGGGACGCTGGCGAACAGTTCCCGAAACCAAAACAGGCCATTCGGGTCTTATATCTTGTGCGGTATTAAAAGCAAGGCCATCTTTAAAGTTAGGGTCACAAGCAATTTGTGTATAGCCACTTCGATCTCGAAGATCAATAAAAATTAAGCCGCCAAGATTACGACGATGCCATACCCAACCAGTTAACGTAACCATGCTGCCAACATCGTGTGCACGAAGTTCACCGCATGTATGCGTATGCATAGAAAACGCCATACCCCACCTCTTTGTACATTTGTAATCGAAACTGAAGACTCAGTGTTCACATAGCTCAGCGTAGCTGTGACTAAAACGCTTGCAAACATGGTTTTAGTTATGACTCTGAGCTGTATAACTTAAAAAGAATATAACAAAATGTCTGAGTGTACATGCTTATTGCTCATATTCCTTTAATAATCTAAATTATCTAGGGCACGCGCCGCGCTGCGTTGCCCAAGGGTTGTACGACGCGCCGCGGTATTCAAGGGCACACACGACACGCTGCGGTGCTCAAGGGTTGCACATATACACTTGAGCTGTACATTGCGCGTAAAAACTTGACCCCTACATCGCCTATAAACTTTAGCTGCATGTCTTAAAGAAATCTTACAAAAATGTAAGAAAACAACTCCATAGACAAACAAATGTTTTGGTACAATACTGCTATAAGCAAAACTCTTACAAAGGATGAGTCATGTTTAAGAAAAACACCAATACAGTGCCTCCCCTCCCTCAAAATAACCAAGTACCTGCACAAAATATGCCCACTCTACAAAAAGACGAAGCAGATGCCAATCAAGCACTTAACGCCATCATGGAGTTGCGCAAGAAAAAACGCCGTAAAAATAAAATCATCGGTTTGTCTATTCTGGGTATATGTGTTTTGTTCATTATTGCAGGTGTTGTAGGATCATTTCTTTCAAAGTCTCACAATTCAGCGCAAGACGCACCTCTCGCAACGGTAGAAAAGCACGATTTTACCAGTACTATAAAAACCTCGGGTACGGCAGAGCCTGTTTCTAATACCGTAGTTACTCCCGAGGTCGATGGCATTATTGATGAAGTCCGCGTAAACCAAGGAGCCAACGTAAAAAAAGGTGACGTACTATTTACTATCAAAAACGATACACTTGATAAAGCGGTGCAAACTGCACAAAACCAGCTTAATGTTGCAAAGAAGCAGGTAAAAAGTGCACGAGATGCGTATTCACGAGCTTACGCTAGCTATCGTAAAGCACTCAATGAATACAACAGTGCACCTAGTGCAGAAGTCCAAAAAGCACTTCCAGATCCAGATACCGTTTACGAAAGTGTAGCCTCTGCTCAAAGTGCTATAGATCAGGCAAAATTAGCCGCCGATCAAGCACAGTCAGCCGTTGATGACGCCCGCGAAAAAGCAAACAAACGCACGGTTGTAGCCCCATGCGACGGTAACGTTATCACCATGAACGCAAAGCGAGGCGCAGCGGTAGGTTCACTTACTGCTGGTATGGCTGGAAGCATTGGCCAAAACCCCGAAAATGGCATACTCATCCAAATTGCCGATCTTTCAAAGATGCGCGTTCGTCTTAGCGTCAGCGAAATTGATATTTCTGCAATAAAACCTGGACAGCAAGCAAAAGTAACGTTCAGCGCGTTGCCTGGTGTTACCTGTGATGCTGTGGTAGAAAATATAGCAAGTACAGCGGAAAATGCTGCGGTAGCATCAAGTCAAATGGGTGCCACAACCAATACTATGGCAAATTATGCAGTTGATGTTCTTATTGACAAGCCTCATGAATCAATCAAATGCGGTATGACTGCCGACGTAGAAATTGTTACCCAAGAGGTAAAAAACGCTCTTGTAGTACCAACTTCCTGCATCGTTGAAGAAGACGGAACATCGTATGTATATGTTTTAGACGACAATCACGATGGCAATGCAAAGAGTTTTACCAAGCATGCTGTAAACGTAATTGCACGGAGTGGCTCACAAACAGCAATCGAAGGTGTAGCTGAAGGCACAAGCCTCAAACGCAATGCAAGCTCAGACGACTCCTCCTCACAAAATTAGGAAGGATAGGTATGAGTGCTGTTGTGGATATAAAAAATATTCATCGCGTCTATGAATCAAAAGCAGGAAGTGTTCATGCGCTTAAAGGGGTTTCTCTTTGTGTAGAACAAGGTGAATTTCTATGTATTATGGGGCCTTCGGGTTCGGGTAAATCAACGCTTATGAATATTCTTGGCTGTCTTGATACACCTACTCAAGGAAGCTATTTTCTTGAAGGAATAGATATTGCCACACTTTCTGACGACGAACTGGTAACTATTAGAGCAAAGCGCTTGGGTTTTGTTTTTCAGTCATTCAACTTGTTACCACGTGCCACGGTACTTAAAAACGTAACGTTGCCCTTAGTCTATTCAAAATATCCAGCACACTTACGTTTTGAACGAGCGTGCAGGTGCTTAGAATCGGTTGGATTACCTGCAACGTATTACAATCACAAGTCAAATGAGCTATCGGGTGGCCAAATGCAACGTGTTGCAATCGCACGAGCATTGGTAAACAATCCAGCTGTTATTCTTGCCGATGAACCAACGGGCAACCTTGACTCCGCAACAAGTGAAATGGTGCTTAATACGTTCAAACAGCTCAAAAACCAAGGAAAAACAATTATCCTTATTACACACGATCCCGAAGTTGCAACGTGGGCAGATCGTTGTGTTCACATTCGTGACGGACATCTTTTAAGCGATGAAGAAGAAAAACAAGCTGTTTTGAAAAGTACACGCCACGGAAGAGGCCTAACATGAACGTACGTGATTTATGTTTTGAAACCTGGGAAGCGCTCAAAGCTAATAAAGGACGCTCAATTCTTACCATTTTAGGAATTGTAATTGGAATTACCGCAGTTATATCTATGACTTCCCTTATTGGTGGTATTCAAAATGCCTTATCGTCCTCACTTGGACTTGAGCGCAGTAAATTAATCTACGTTACTATGTATCAAGATAAGGATAGCTGGTCAGAAGCCGATATTGCAAAGATTAAAGGCGACATTCCCACATATCGCGATTTTATGGGAGTTGCAATGGCATCTGATACTATTTCTGTGAGCTCAGGTGTCGTCAATGCCCAAGTTACTGGCATTAGTAAAGGATACTTGTCTGCTCAAGGTATTGAGATTATTGCAGGAAGTAGCTTTGCTAATTCACAATATGCGGAAGGCTCAGATGTTATTATGCTTGATAAAACAAGTGTAAAGGAGCTTTTTGAGCTTAACTCCGAAGGCATCATTCACTCAAAAATAAGCGCGTCGGCAACCAAGCAAGAAGTACAGGAAGCAGATAGTAAGCCTAAAGGAAACTCCTCTACCCCTTCGCTTTCGGCACAAGAAGAAAAATCATTGTGTGAACAGGCAATTGGAAAAACAATACGCTTAAAAGGACGTCCCTATACCATTGTTGGAATTGCAGAAAGTGCAAACATGCCATCCCTTGGGTTTGCAGGAAAAACTGTCCAACTCTTTACACCGCTTAAAACGCTTCAGATGCGCATGAGTCACTCGATGTCGTGTACGGAACTTTTAGGTGTTGTTGACGATAAAAATAAAGTTGAAGAAACGGAAAAACGCACCAAGGAATGGATTTCTTCTCGTTTTAACTACAAAAGCGATAAAGATGCACCTAACAAAATTCCTAACTTTGCTGTTCAATCGGTTGAAGGCGCAACAAAAGGGTTTAACAGCTTTATGAGTGGTTTTCAGATGATGGTAGGCTGTATAGCAGGTATATCTTTGCTCGTCGGTGGTATTGGTATTATGAACATGATGCTTACCAATGTGTCAGAGCGTATTCGCGAAATTGGCTTAAGAAAGGCTTTAGGCGCCAAACGCCATGACATCACCAAACAATTCCTCCTTGAATCGGTTTGCCTGTGCGTTACTGGCGGCATTATTGGCATGCTCTTAGGATTTTTATGTGCACAAGGCTTAGCTGTACTGGTTTCGATGTTTATGCAAATGCATGTCAACGCGGCTATTGATGCAAAATCTGTTGCCTTAGCGGTGGGAATTTGTGTATGCATAGGTATTATATTTGGTTTTTATCCTGCAAGACGCGCTGCCATGCTTGATCCTGTGGAATCGCTGCATTATCAATAGGCTATGCGCCTACGGGTGGGACTGATGTGACATAAGTCTCTGGTGAAACCGTTATAGCAATTATCAATGGGTTCCGCGTAAGGCGGATGTGTTGAATAATACCCCATCAAGATATAAAAGATGGACGATTTAAGCATCTTATGTCACATGCATACAGGTAGACGTATACTCTTTACAGCTTAATTTTTGCACATAAGGAGTTTACGTATGCGTTTTGCTTATTCTTGCAATTCATCACTTTCGGACGCGCCTACAATAATGCACACAAACAATTCGCTTCCATCTGATAGCACATGCCATGCACAAGAATCTGCTTTAGATGCAGCACTTCAAAGAGACACTACCACTTGCGATGACGCCCCAATCAATGCTGTTATCTTTGATATGGATGGCACTATTCTAGATACACTTCATGATTTAGCTGCAGCGGTTAATTATGCACTTGTTACCAACGGATGCACGCCGTGCTCAACAAGTCAAGTTCGCGCATATCTAGGCAATGGAGCACGCAACCTCATGAAGCAGTGTGTGGGTGATGGTACCAAGCCCGAGCTTTATACAAAAGCATTTGATACGTTTTGTGCATATTATGCCACACATCATGCAGAAAAAACTTCTCCATATGAAGGGATAATTTCGCTGTTAAGACACTTAAAGCAAGCTCATGTTAAACTTGGCGTGCTTTCTAATAAGCCTGATTGCGATGTGCGTGCGCTGGTAGATACTCATTTTGCTAGCTGCTTTGATGCATACGCAGGAGCTAGTGATGCATACCCGTTAAAACCGGCGGCAGATCATGTGTTTGCAATGATGGCCAAGCTTAATACAACGCCTCAGCGCTGTTTGTATGTAGGTGATTCCGAAGTTGATATACAAACTGCACGCAACGCGCATTGTAGGTGTGCAAGCGTCAGCTGGGGCTTTAGAGATAAAGATGAGCTTATACAACTGGGTGCAAATCCTTTGTGTTCAAGTGTAGAAGAACTTAAGGCATATATAGACAAGCACATCTCGACTCAGATGAAATAAATAAATAAATACATCTTATCCTTACGCTTACCACAAGAATATGTTCGCTTACCTAAATCTCATAGTTTTTTGCTTGTTGCACGATACAATAAAAGCATTAGTAAACCATGAGAAAGGATAAATCATGGGTAAGAAATCTGATGAGGTACTCGACATCAATTATGACCAGCTGGCCGATTATCTGCATACGCACCATTCGGTATATATGAAGGTAGATAACGATGTTTACTATTTGACCGATGCAAATTACGAAGCATGGCGCGCGCAAGATACAAGCCTTAGAAATGCAAAAAATCACTTTGTTGATTGTAGCGAATTGGTTGCAACCGTAGATGAATTTCTTATGCTTGGCTTTATTAATGGAAAGACCATTAAAGATGTCTTTAGCAGCGCAACATTTTATCCTTCTCTTAAAGGTTCTAAAGATAAATAGTGTGAGCTCTTTTATAGCATAAATTAAGTGTTACTCATATTGCGTAAGACTCATGAACGTACTTACACGTAAGCCGATTAACTGTTGTTTCCTTCAGTTAATCGGCTTGTTTTGCAGTGAAGTTAATAAACGAGTGCAAATACTAGGTATATGCACATAACCCGCTTATGTAAGAGCAAATATCTAAAACATCTTTTTCTTAAGAAACACGGATGACAAAAAACTTGCACCAGTAATCAACATAGGCAACACATACGAATTTATATCACTTGTCTGTGGAGACTTTTCAAGACTGTACCCAACAGTTTACCTTGGCCTTCACCGCGCATATCAGTAACGTAGAGCTTATAAGTTCCGTCCTTCATCTTATCAGTAGGAATAGCTATCCTGTTTGTAGCTTGCGTTTGGAGCTGATGACCTTTTGGATTCTCGTTTTCTGGCAAAATAAGATACGAAATATTGGTAATAGTAAAACCACCGTTTTTGTTATGTAACTGATAACCATCTGGATTAACCGCAATACCATTGTCTGCTGTTTGGCAACTAAGAATGCCAATGCCTGCTTCCTTAATACCAACGCCTTCTTCAAACTTTCCTGTTACATTTATAAACTCAAAGCCCGTCGCAAAAGCAGGTACGTTGCGTTTGACGTAATAATTATTTGCTTTTAGTGTGACTTAGTTGTCATGATGTTTTTCCCATACCTTAACAATCACCTCACCTATAATGACACCAGCTATACACGGTAATGCCGATGTTATAAAATCAATAATATTGGTTAAATAATCCATTGTATTCACCTCTGTCTACGATAACCAATCAAGCCTCACTCTACAGATATCCAAGCTAAAAGGCACCGCCTCCGCCTCCACCGCCAAAGCCGCCGCCTCCGCCGAAGCCCGAAAATCCGCCTGATTCACCAAACAAACTACTTGCTTCACCAAAAGGATTATCGACATTGGTAAGAGAAGAAGAAAAACTTGTAACGTTATCAATTCCTCTTGAAAAATCATCAAGAGGCGTATAGGCAGACATACGTGGTGAAAAGAGCGATGCGTACCACCAATACATCATAAAATCGTCGCCGATGTCGACTATTTCCATGTCGGGGTTACTTGCATGGATATTCTTTAATAAATTGCTTGAAACACCCAACACAACCGCTAAAACAAGCAATCTGTTCCAAAGAATCAGGTCTGTTGGAATAGTTTCTTTAAGGCGCGTAAAATCAAGCGCCCAACGACGAAAAGCATGCAACTTGGCGCGAATTTCGATAGCTTCTTGTGAAAGAGCCTTATAGCTTTTAAGTGCATATACATACCCACAAAAAACAAGGCAGACTGCTATGAGCTCACCCAATAACATGGCATCAAAAACCATATAACCGCTTAACCAACCAATGCAGCTAAGACAAACCAACAATGTTGCCAACACTATAAATATCCAGCAGCATACACGTGCGCGCGAAACAGCAGAAGAGCGACGAGCAAAGAAAAATGCACGATACATAGCAGCACTCTCAACGCTTTGATGCCAATTCTGGTACGCTTTCGCACAGGATGATGCGTTGGCTTGCGAAGCGTTAAGTGCATGCATATCGGCAAAACTCACATGAGCACCAACATATGAAACAGGCTCATCAGTATTGGAATTCTTGGGAACTTTGACAAAACTCGTTAAGAAATCATAGGCCTTTTTATCTATATCAAGAACATGTAAAGCCGAGCGATTGCGCTTTTCAGCATGTGTTTGTCTAAGCGTAGCTATATCCGATAATCCCAAACATTGAGCGTAATGGGGATCTTGGTTTTGGAAAAGCGTATCTAAATAGTCTTTATCTTTTTGGATGATAAGCTCATAAGATTGCTTATCTTTTTTGCTGACCTCGCTTTGAGCGGCTAAAGGCATGTCGTTACAAGGTTGTAGCTTACAGACACCTAAATCGCATAAACGCATAAGAGAAGCCATTAGAGCTGACGGACGGATGTCCTTATCGTAATACAGATATCCAAGCACAGCTGGATGATCATGAGATGGTACATCCCTAAAATAGGGATCGCTAAACTGGGGGCGATAGCAGCGCTTTTTAGATATCCACAGCATAATTCTTACAATGCATGCAAGAACAATAAACGCAGCCAATACAATTTGAAGAACGCGAGGTGCAAGCAGTCTTATCTCACGCTCTCGATTAGTTTGTTGTGCCCATGCACGCTCTTCTGTTAGTATGCTTTCTTTTTTATCAGCTTCTACTTGATCGGCAGCGGAAAGCCACGAATTTGGGAACAAGATGCGAACTTCTGCAAAAGCATGTGAGGGTACCTCGGGCACCATGCAAATAATACCGTGAGAATTAAACGCGAGCGATCCATCAACAGGTCCATGTGCCCATGCTTGCACATTTTTACCTTCACGAACCGTCTCCCCTGAAGGACAGGGCAATTCAATCGTGCATGTTACATTATTTGAACCCTTTTTCCATCCGTCCGATACAAACTTCCAATAGAGCACCGAGGTATCTCGATAACGCATTGCAACACGGGGCAACTTATACGATATTTCAAAGGTTGCGTGATCATTCCTATGCGCAGAATATACTTTTACATGCTTATATGTTGATTCGTTCTCTACCTCATACGATACAGATGAACCGCTTTGTGCATCTCGCGTTGCAAGCTCAGAAACCTTAATATCTTGAGGTTCAATATAGCGATCTTCATAATTTCCAAAGGGAAGATCCCAATATACGCCTTTAAACGAGCCTTTAAACTCAAAAGTACGACGTTCGCGAACTTGTAATGTGCCATCAGTGGTTAGCGAAGCATAAATATTAACATCTGTGATGCGATAATTTTTATCTGCTAACGCATATGCGGGCATAAATGAGCAGCTCAAAAGATACATACCGCACGCGAGCGCGCTAACAATTTTACAAAAGTGTATTAGTGAGCTATTCCGCCTACTAAACGCAGTCACTCTAGGCACAAACACACGAGCCAGTACACACATAAGTGTTGTATAAACGGTATAGATCAAGAAGAAACACACATTTTGCAAGTGGCAACTCTGATTGAGCTTTAAAGTTTTCATCTATATCCATTCTCATAGCTTAAGAACAGGTAAACACATATAGACAAGTATATCAAAGAACCATTGTAAATAGCTATGATCATAGGTGACAATGAATCTGCAAACGAAGTGCTCACAATGCATAATCAACTCATAACAATATATTACGAGAGCCGCGTAAACGTAATTCCGCATACGTCAATCGTATCACCTACCATAACTGATACAGGATCCATAATTGCACGACCATGAATTTTTGCTTCATTAGTTGCTCCACAATCCTCTACTAATACCTCATCTTTGTTAATAAAGATTCTGATATGATTACGCGAAACAGAATGAGCATGCAAGACAACATCATTAGAGGATGATCTTCCCACTCGTAGCTGATTACTAAAGCGAATTTTTGTGTCAAGAATTTCAGAGTGAATCAAAAATTCGGAACTGGTAAGCTCGTTAGTATGCATATCAGACTTCTGCTGCGCGCTTGGATGGGCTTCATATTTTCCCTGCTCTCGGTCAGACGAAGTGCGAGAAAAATCATGTAAGCACCCATAGCATATGTTCATATCTTCAAAAAGCTCTTCATCACATACAGGACAGCGTTTCGTCGCACACATGTGTTGCGCTGAATATTTGCCATCAGCCGATGCACGCGAAATACTTTCGGCTGTCTTCATATAAGATTCCATAGGTATGTGAAGCGAATTGGTAATATCAACTGATTCAGAATCTAGATCTTTCGGACTGTCCATCATCTCAAGTTGATTGGTCACCCTCTTAAACTGCATAAACAACTCCTTTCACGTTGAATTAGCAAATACGCCCTTCAAACATAATTCGATCACCTTCTTTAAGCCATGCTGTCGTCGAACACGGACGCTCAATAGTCCATTGAGCCTTCCTCGCCACCCTCACATGCCAAGGCTGCAGTTTGCGACAGCTTTTTATCACCACTCCACGACTATCAATAAAAGCAACGTCAAGCGGATACGCCATCCAACACGTATGAATCGAGGAACATCGAGCAAGCACAACGCCTCTATGCTGTGCAGTTGTTCCTATTAGCCCTCGTAACTTTTCGTATATTGATTCAAGAATTTCAAACTCCCCCAGCATAGTCTGTGAAGAGGTTTTTATAAGCCTTATAGTCATAACTACACCAATACCCCTGCTCTAAATCTATCAACTACAAGAGACTTTTTATGCTCAACATAGGCTTGAGGACTAAACGCAACACCTGCACAAACAAACGATGATGGCCAAGGTTTATATTTCATAGTGCAGGTATATCTGGTAAGAAGAGGCGAGATTGCATAGGACAAAGGACGCGATGGATCCGCATGCAAAGCATCATTTTGTACTTCAATATCACAAAGATCTGTATCCATTGCTGCGCGTAGTTGATTTTGGATCTCCTCACATGCATACTGAGCACTTTGTTCTCCAGCAGGAGCAACACCTTGAACAAGTATTGCTTCTTGAGCACAACGATCAAAGCGACTACATAGGTTGCAATACATGCCAACATTATATGAAATCAAGATAACTACCAGAATAATAGGCATAAGCACTACCAGCTCAACACACATCTGACCTGCATTATCTTGTAGGGCTACAAGATGGGAGTTGAAGCGGCATACATTTCTATTGTTACTGCAAAAATTATGGATACTCGCAGCAAGGGCACTACAGAGATGGTGCAGAGTGTTATCAAACATGACTTACAACCTTTGCAATCTATGACACTATTTCTCTAATAAAAACGATAAATCCAGGCGTATCGGATAAGATTCTTCCGAACCTAGTTTAGGGATTTGTGCAATTGTGAACGAATCATCTCCTAAAAATTGTTTTATTTTTTCAAGATACTGTTTTTTAAACACTTGAGGATCACGAGGCATCTTTTCAATCCAAGCACGAAGCTGATCGTTTTGAGATAGGCCTGCTTTATGTAAGACATATTGAGAATTAACACGTACGGGTTTTAGAAGACGAAGATCCACAGGCTCAAACCCAAAACTTGTTATGACTTCACCGAGCTTATGCTTTAACCACATGCCAACCTTAGAATTTCCAGAGAAACTTAAACTTCTAAAAACTCCATCAGTTATTGAACCTATGTGATCATAGAGTGATCCATAATTTTCAAGCAAATCAGCCCAAAGTGTGCAAAGCGAACTTATTATGGGAGATGCGAGCGGAAGATCCAACTTTTTTACTTCTTCTGCCGTTCTTTTAAGTACAGCATTTTGTGAATCAGTAGCATCAGGAGCAAGCGCAGCTGCCGAAAGCGCTATACCGCTAGGTAATTGAGCTGAACTGGTAAAAGAAGAAACTAGATTATCTGGTGCTCTAAGTTCAGAAGAACGAATGACAAATGCAACACATCCATATGCACCAGGCGGACACAAATGAGGCCGTCCTGTTCCTATAAGCGCTAAAGCCTTATCAAACGCAGTTGCTGTAGTTTCGGCTTGATCTTGCATTTTTTGCTGAACTTCTTCAGCTGTTTCTTGCGCTTTTGCATATGCACGTGCGACTTGTTGAAATATCTTCCAATAATATTCAAATCCATTATTAATATTCGTGGATGCCGATGCTACTTTTCCCATAATAGACATATCTATCGCATCGGTTGAACTACTTTTTGCAACTCCTTGTTCAATTTCTTGTAAACTTACATAACGTGCTGGCGAGACATTCATATAATCAGTTGAACAATGTGCTACTAACTTCCCATCCTCATATGATGCAGGCCATAGCTTTTTGGTATAAAGATCACATTCTCTTACAGAATCTGCATTATGAGGTAATTCAGGCAAATTAAAGAGGTTTTCGTCATTTTGGCATGAAACAGCTGAGATTTTGTCATACGCATATGAATAGAATTGCTTGCGAGCACAAGAGCGGCAATATTCATCCCAACTCAAATTTTTAGGAACTTCCATGCTTTTACGTTGTGCATAATAAGATTCTGCACGTTGTCTTGCAAATTCAAACTCCCATTCATCATATGAATACATACGATTATAAGATCCATCCAAATGCGCTAAATCAGCTGCGCGACTTCTCATACAATGCGGATTATCCACGCAATCTGCCTGATATGCCCTCAATTTGTTTTCACTCATCTCATTTTCTAAGGCTTCTAATTCCTTTGATTGATCGTGCAACTGTTTTCCAGCGTTATTGAGATCTTTAGAATCAACGCTTACCGTCAAAGCTGGATATGAACTTTTAGAAACAAGTGGATATGGAACTGCAAGTCCAACATAAGGACATGTTTCACTACTGTTAGCATATGCACATGAAAGTGAATTGTACGCAATAAGCGCAGGCAGAGCTTGCTCAAATTTTTGAATTCCAGCATAAGCACTTTGTGCAAAGCGCTGCCGAGCCACAAATACTTGCGTTCCTACATCAAGCAAAGGTGGTGAAAATGCATTTAAAATAGGTACCGCCGCAGCAACCAATCCAACAGCGTATACAAGCATCCCTACTAATCCCAAACTTAAAACAAAGGCGTCCAAGACATGCACAATCGTTACAAACGAGGAGACACAATTTGAACCTGCAAGTGCTGTGGCATCGGCAACTTCTTGAATGTCTGCAGCTCTACTTGAAATCCAGTGAAGCGTTGCCAGTGAAAAAATAAGCGAAAGTGTTACCAACAGTACGCACGCAATGCTTGTGGTTGTATATCCCTTCCTATCCGCAATAAATATGCTCAACGGCGAAACACGTACATGCGATTCAATTCCAAATTCGCATCCATTCGTCATATGAACCTCCTAACCAGGAAGATTGATACGCCTGTTTAATGTGAGCGCGAAGTATCAAACCGCGCTCATCTTTTTCATGAAAAGTTTCGAGAAACTCTTTCCATAAAGGCAATGGTGTTACATGCCCAGTTATAGATACTTCCACTTCATGCTCATCACGAGATATTTCAATCACCCAATCCGACTCATCACCGGTGTGAAACATGTCCAAACGTGGGAGCGCTTCTAGTCTGCGTAGGGCAAAACTCTGACAATCTTTATAAGATCCATCAAAATCAGTAGCTGCTACGCGTGCTGTTTCTGCTGCTGTTCTCTGCATAACCGATAAACTGAAAGAAAGAATGATAGGTTGCAATAATAATGCGCACAGCATAAAAATTATGGGCAAAAGCGCGGCAGCTTCAACCGTTGATTGTCCTTGGCGCTGGCGTACATAGCCATAAAACTTGCTAATAAAGAAGGATATCCTGTACATCACCAATCACTCCTTGAGCTGTTGTATGAGACGAAGCGTCAATCGATCTTTGTAAAAGATCTTTGTTAGCCCATGCATGCCATAGAGCACTCAGCGCAAGGATCATTGATAGAAAAGCTGCCGTTACCAACACATATTCCAAACTCCCCTGACCACAACGACTCTGTATATGTTTGAATATCCAGCAACCAGAAAACAGACGCCGAAGAGATTTATGCAACTTGACAAACAAAACCCAACACGAAGCAATCTCATTAGTAGCACCTTTTAGAAAGCTCATATACATACCTCTGCTTTCCACATAACGCATTAAGACGTCTTAAGCACAGACACACATTACTCCGTGTATCGCTGTGCTTGCTCGCTCCATTGCTCATAGCGCATACGTAGCCTCGTTACTTTGCATCCTTTAGAAGACACATCCGTTTGCACACGGCATACATCTATCCATTCATGGTGTTGAATAATACACATCCACATGTGACCCAGCAGATCAAAATAACCGCTTTTGACTAATTTACATGCGGATTTATTCCTATAGGTAGTAAGTACGCAGCGTATCACCTGAGAAATCGAACTTTCACAGGTTAAAGACGTTTGAAAATCATCTTGAATAAAATTTTCGATAGCAGCTTGATCATCCACACTTATCGCGTTGTTTATAGCAATTTTTTGTGAATCATTTTGCTGATTTTCCAAAGAAAAATGTGTAGGTGGCTCAGGGACTTGTGAGGCACTATCACTCGATTCGTCAAATCCTTCTACATCAGATTGACTCTGGCTTTCAGAAGAGATGCTTGGACAAAGTACAACAAACCATATAAAAGGTGCTATCCAGGTTACAATTACCAAAACTAGCACTACTGCAACATAGCGTTTAAGCATAAAAGAAAAGCTGACGGGTTGATATTTTATATGTCTGTGCATAATACACGCTTACAATTGTTCAATACCGTTTTTGATTGCATCCCATAATTCTTGTATCTTTCCTTTAAAGGAAATGATAGCCAAAATAGCTATAACAACAAGAACACCAACCAAGATGGCATATTCGGTTGTACCTTGACCCAACGTATCAACACGAAACGTTGCAAGACGGCACTGCATATTTTTATACAGGCGTTGCGTTAAGGCATGAAGTTTATAATACATATGCGTCCTTTCAGTTCAATATCAACGTATATTCAACTTGATCCAAAAGCTTTCAGCTGCTGCTCAAGACTATACGGCAGAAGCAAGAAGAGGCCCCATAATCGAAATAAGCATAGCTGGCACGATAAGTACACCCATAGGTATGAGCATTTTAACTGGTATTTTTTCAATCTCTTCTTCCAACTCAAAGCGCTGGGCATCTCGAATACTTTGTGCCTGATCCGATAAAACTCCAACTAAAGGCGATCCACATTCAAGTGCTTGTATAACCGTTGAAGTAAAACGTGTAAGAGCATCAATATGTAAATCGTCAGCAATATCTTGTAAAGCAGCTCGCCTAGAAATAACGCCCAATCTATATTGCAGCAATTGACGTTGAAATAATTGTGCAAGAACGCCGTTATAATGCATGCAATATAAATCCAATGAGGCTTCAAAAGAAAGACCTGATGAAAGACCCAAAGTTATAACATCAAGTAAGGTAGGAAGTTCCTGCAAGCACATCATGCGGTTCCTTTTCCTCGTAAGCATTACATAATATTGATGCATTCAGGGAAATTCAAAAATCCTAGTTTTTATATCTCGTATCAAAGCTGGTGCAAAAAACGAAGAAACCCTGCTCGCACGTGCGGTATCCATATAATGAGGCCGCGTTCTCAAAAAAATACTGCAGCCCAAAAATATCAAGAGTCCGCTTTGCATTATCGAAATTAAGCCATTAGATGTCATGGAATGCCCCTTTCAGAAGTGAGCGAATAATCATCAATGCAATAAAATCTAAAAAAGCTGCAATACCTAAAGAAATGAGACCAGCAGGCCGTGTAATCCCCTTTTGAAAATCTAAAGAAATACACGATAGAACAGATATAAGTACCAAAGGCAAACTTGAAACAACTCGTATACTTAAACGTGCTTGTGCAGTTTTTACAGAGAGTAATTTTTTGAACTTTTCCTGCTGTTCTACAAGCTGCGCCGACTGTCTAAAAAGTGATTTCAACGGTGCACCTGTTCGCTGAGATATAAATAGTGCCGTAATCAAAAACTTCACACCGGGAGCTTGCAGTGTATGAGCCATATCATTAAGTACCTCTGATATTGAACTACCACAGCGCAACTTGAGAGAGGCCTTTTGAAAAGCTTTTCCTGCTTCTCCCGGTTGATGTTGTCCCACATATGCAATAGCTTGTGAAAATGTTTGTCCGGCTGCAAGTGCCATACCAAGCATTCTAAAAATATCAGGCATATCATGGCATAATGTGGTCTTTTGAAGCTGCTCAAGACGATGAGCAAACATAGGGCAGGCGCATACGCAACACGCTGCACATAACAGCGTTGCCGCGAATGAACGTGAAAACAGCAATACCGAAATAAGCATTACAACAAACAAAATAAGTGTTACAGCGCATGCATCCTCTACACGGAGTGTATATCCAAGTTTTCGGGCACGAGCCTGCACATACATAGCAATTGTTGTAAACGTTTTATAAGACAAAAGAAAGTGTATAAGAGGAGTTCGAGCGATAAATTTACACAGCACATACGCAAGTTTTTGCATTTGTAAGTATACAAGTGTTTTAGAAGAAAGAGCCATGCTAGGAAGTACTACCATACAGCCGATAAAAACCAACAAGGCATTTAAGCAGCACAAACTTGCTGTTTCCATGCATTAACCTCCTCTTTTTTAACCAGTTTTGCTAAAACAAGATGCGACAAAAAGCTAGGCTCTTTAACTAATGACCACTCGGCATGAACTTGATCAAAGGAAACGCATTCAGTAAGCCGAACATGACCTGATGGACCCTGAGAAACTTCAGAAAGCGAGGTAACAAAGCGTTTCCCTGATTCAATACGCAACGACATAACTAACAAATCAAGCGCAGAAGCAATCTGTTCCTCAATAATATTTGCAGGTAAATCCATTCCAAATCTCGCCATAAGAACCAAACGCAATATTGCTTCTTCTGCAGTACCTGCATGAAGTGTAGTAAGAGAGCCATCGTGACCAGTATTCATTGCCTGAAGCATATCGATTGTTTCGCTGCCTCTGCACTCCCCTACAACAATACGATCAGGTCTCATACGTAATGCATTTTTTACAAGGTCTCGAATAGTTATTTCACCCGTTCCTTCAATCGATGCATCTTGTGCCTCAAGATGCACAACATCAGGATGAGAATCAAACTTTAATTCCGCAGAATCTTCTATTGTCACAATACGTTCTGATTTACTAATCTCACATGAAAGCGCATTTAAAAGAGTTGTTTTCCCCGATCCAGTTCCACCGGCTACAGCTATATCTTGTCGATATAAAACCGCCCATTTAAGAAGCTGTGCGTACCAAGCAGGAAGAGATCCAAGGTTTACCAACTGATCCAGCGACGTAATTCGATTAGAAAATTTTCTAATCGTTACGCTAGGTCCATTAAGCGCAACTGATTCAAAAACAGCATTTACACGATCTCCATTAGCCAGTCGTGCATTAACAATGGGGCTGCTCCTATCAAGCCTTCGTCCCAAGGGAGACAAAATTCTATCAATAATCATCATGATTTGTTCAGAGCTCTCAAACATGGCAGACGCTTCATGCAAGCAACCATCTTTTTCGTAGAAAAGTGAGTCACAACCGTTAATCATAATTTCGGTTACACATGGATCATCAAGCAAGCTTTGAATTGGACCCAACCCACAAATGGTATCGCTTACTCCACGTATTAACTGTTCATAATCATGCTCTGGAACATCACTAAACATCTCAGTGTGCAAAAGGTCACGACATGCAACATCAATTTCTTCTTTAAGGCGCGCGGTATCATAAGACTGTATCATGGTTGCAATCGTTGAGAGACCTAATCTATCCACTAATGCTTCTTGAAGACGCTTCCTTCGTTTTGCATGAAAAGAGTCATAAAAATCTGATTTTGGCTTGCGAAGTGCATTTCCTCTATAGCTCGATTGTTCTTTAGGCTCTAAAGCACGTATACGTTCCAAAAGTGACATTTACATCGCCTCTTTATGGCGATTAAAAAATGCAAGATGTAATTTTCGACCCTTAATTGAATTTTTCGCAGAAGCTGGTGCATACGCCTCAGTTGAATTTGAAGGTTTTAATGCTAAATCGTGAATAAACTCTGTTAGCATTGCCTGAACTGATTTTACATAAGCATTATGTACTTGTATGAGTTCTCTCACATGTCCAGTTGCAAGAAGCTCATGTATATCCATACCTCCATCTACAATTTTATATGCTTGAGCACCTTCTAAACCTATTTCGCTACGTCCAAAATCTATGTCAAATCGATTGTGAGGATTACTAAAATTGTCTACCCTACAAATCCTTGTACGCGGTACACCAAGCCTTACTGCTAAAGCAGCCGTTTTTGCAAGCGCAGAAATGGCATCGGGTAAATCATCGTGAACAATTGCAACACGTGTACTCGCTTGCACCACTTGCGCTACAGCATCGGTAAACGTGGTAGAAGTATCTGCAAAAACCAGATCAAAGTTGTGCGTTACATACCTTAAAATTGCACCAATATGAGGAGAAATTGTCTCAGCCATTTCAGGCTTTTCGCACGGACCCCATAAAAGACATGCATCATCTATAAGCGTGGCACTCTTTGCAATCAGGTCATCACACATAACATCATGTGATATACGACTTAAATCATAAGGTCGTTTAACGCCAAAACAAAATGCAAGATTTCCGCCCGATAAATCAAAATCAAGAAGAGCAATCCTAAAACCCATATCCCGAGCTAATTCAGCGCATGTAGCAACCAAAGCTGTTTTACCCATACCTCCTCTCCCAGAAACAAAGCTAATAATAGGAGCAGCTCCAAGTTCATAAGATGTTGCGGTTTGTGTCTGTTGCAACGCAGACACAGGGGAAAACGCTATAGGGTCTTCAGCTGATGTATCTGCTGTTGCAGAAGAAGACGTTGTCGGTTTTGTCGTTGACACAGCTGTGGGCGCAGATGATGTCGGTGTTGGTACTGACGCTGGCGAAGTTGTAGAGGGAAACATTATTGATTCTGCAGCTGATGTAGCTGTTTGCAAACTCGCAGACGATGTAGACACTGCAGGTTTCTGCGGCATTGGTACAAACGCACACGTTTGATCTACCTGATTTACATAATGATCCTCATCATGTACATCATTCGCACAGCACTCTTGTTGCACGCGATTTATGCCTTTACTTGGAGATAGATTTACATGCAGGGTATCTTTGAAAATATCATCGTCATCTATATCAAGCATATCTTGAGAATTATCTTTCAATAAACGTTGATTATCAGTAGATAAACAGACATCTGTTGCTGTATTAAACGACTTACCTGTTGAAGAGGGCATCTCGTGAGAGGCCTTTACGAGTGCTGAAAACTGTGAAAGTAACGTTTGTAAATTTTGATATACCTTATCATAGGTAATCGTTTGAGAAGGAGTTACTTCTTCAGAATTCAAGATCCTGGACGAAGCTTGAGACACAACATCTGATTGTGGTAAGGACACGTGCTCATACGTGCTTATTTTTTTATTACTTTGCTCCTCAGCACAAACGGAGCTTCCAATATCCCAAATATCGTGAATCCCTGCTTGTAAGGCACGCGATCGTAAAGACCCCGAGATACAACGCCCCACCAACACAACACGAGCGCAACCATCCATAACAAGTGCTGCGGCTAAATTTACATCTGAAACGCCACTTGCCGTTAAACCAACCATAACCGCACACGAAGTTAAGTTTTGTATTCGCACATAATTGCGCAGCTGGAGTCCATCGTCAAAATATTGTGAGATCGTTGCATGCTCCATATGTTGAAGGGTCTGTACCATCAATAATCTATTTTGTGGAGCACAACAAGCAATCCAGGTATAAGTCATAATCGTTCACCTCACAGAAAGATTTTTACAGCACGTGTACAATGCATTAATGTGTTGCACATATTTCGCTTAAAACGAGCTTTGCATAATCAAAATTACGTATGTTTTGATTCTGTTGTCACATGTACTGATGAAGCCGTATTATTCTTTTTCAAACCGCTCTCAGAACTTTTTTGTGCATGATCTTTTTCTTTTGGGGAATCCTCTTTACGAATCGCGCTGTTCGAAGAAATTTCTTTTGTATGTTCGCTCTCTACTTGTTGTGAATCGTCTTTAAGGTCTTGTACATCTACCGCAGGAATTACCAATCTTAAACTTTGAGTGGCTGCAGCTGATAGCACGCTCGTGACATCTGTGGGATATACCGCCAGCACCAATTGTGCAGGAATATTTTGTGCCGGTTGAGCTTCCTTTACGCATAGTGCAATCATATCTTTGGTAATAAGATGCGTAGTTTTGTTGTTAGTTTCGTATCCAAGGACCTGAGTGCGAGGAGTAATATGCAGTCCTATACCAAGTCTTTCATTCATAGGTAAACTAAGAGCAACTCTGCCATTAGGAATTACAAGTTCGTCATCCGATTCTGTAAAATGCATGGTTGAAAGGGGTACATTTTCGCCTACCGCAACTTTGACTTCCTTACCTATCACGTCATCACTGTTTAAATACGCATCTTTTGGAGCCAAGTCCGAAACCCAGTCACGCACAACTATGTCCTCAGCTTTAATCGTGTCACCAATTTGCAAGGGATGAGTAGTAACAACAAGGCGTACTACATCTCCACCGTATGAAGCAATCGCATCATCACGAGCTTTTTGTGCATCACTACGCACAGATTGTGCGTAAGAAAAACTGGTATACATAGCCAAAAGCGCACACAACACAGCGCACAACAAACGAAATTTTAACGACATCGTCCACCTCCTCGCACAAAATATTACGAGGACATACTCTCACAAAATATCGAACGATAACGCAAGAAAACGAAAAGAGGCATGCACAAAATGTGCAGGTAGCATGCCTAATTTCTCGTAAGAATTGTAAAAAACTGCTAAGGAAGAGCCTTCATAAATAGCTTGAAGAAATCTACTTTAAAAGACGAGTTGGTTCCTTGGATGTTCTAAAATCTAAATAGAAATAGCAATAATGAACTATGCAGAAAAATATGGAAGGAGCGCAAAAAACAAAAATGATAATTATCAAAGTTGTCGGTTGTGAAGATAATGTGATGGATACCGTGTGATATTGTGGCGTAATACTGCGCTGCGATGGCGTGACGTTAGCTCTGTAATACTGCGCTGCGATGGCGTGACGTTAGCTCTGTAATACTGCGTTGCGACGGTCGTGATGGATGAGCTGCGAGGCAACAGCGCACAAAAATACAACCATGCCTTAGATATATCGATGCGAAATGTCCTTATCAAGCATATGAGCAGATGAATTCATTTCGTCTAAAAGCGCAACATATATGTCAATAGATCCAGAAAAAACATGCTGCGAAGATTCAAGCGCACGAACAGCACATCCAGGCTCTTTTTTATGAGAACAATTTCTAAATTTACAATGTTCGACCGCCGCGGTTAAAAGCGGAAACGTTTGAGCCAAACCTGCCTCATGACCCATGAGCGGCAAAGTTCGTAATCCAGGACAATCAATAATACATCCAGCTGATGGAAGAGCAATCATTTGACGCGAAACAGTGGTGTGACGTCCACTATCGTCCTTTGAACGTGTAGAGCCAACGCGCTGAACGGGGCGTTTAAGAAGAAGATTAAGCAAACTTGATTTTCCAGCGCCCGACTCACCTAGAAGCATGGCGCAGGTTTTACTACCCACAAGCTGCAAAATCTCAGACGCACCCCAATGAACGCCATGCTCAGCTGCAAACTCTTTATAAGACGCAGCACTCTCCATAAAATGCAAATCTTGCGAAGAGACAACAATTTCAATCTGGGTGGCTAATAACGCGCTTAGGGACATAAGCGCGTCTTTATATTGAGAAAGGCCAACTCGATCAACTTTTGTGCAAACAACAGCACACGAACACCCACAGTCTTGTGCAATCACGGCCGTTCTCACAATACGCGCCAAATCCAAACCTGCGCGCGTAAACGGCTGAACAAGCAAAACTTTATCAACGTGAGCAGCTAAAACCTGCATTTGTGCACGGGAATCGCCTCTCCAACGACTTACCGTATGCACGCGAGGCAAAATTTTGTACATAATGCCCATTTCGTGATTACAAGGTATCCCCACGATAAGCCAGTCACCAACAACAACATTTTTTTCTGACTTTGACTTGGTCAACAGGGCAGAAAACTCACAGCGAATAGTAGCCGTTTTGGTACAGATGAGCGGAAATCCTCTATCAAGGCTTATACATTTACCCAAAAACAAAGTATCTTCAGCAACATGATGCTCACTGCTAAGATTACGAATTTCGCGCGCGGCTACTTCGCGGATAGCAGACGATACAAAAAAGTTGTTAAAGCTTGGAAAGAAAGTTACAAGACCCGCGGTAGAAGAGGTGCATTCGACGCTTATACCAGTATCGACATCTGCAAAAGTATCAGATGAGACGCCTGATTCGCTTCCTTGAATTCCCCCATCATGTAGTGCATGTACTTCACACGCATCAATACAAGCCTTCTGATGAGCCTTCTTGGCAACCTTATGCTTTAACGACTTCATACGCATCCAAATCTTAAAGCAAAAACGTTATGCACATACGCGCTGTCCGCGGCGCGCAAACCATTTTTCAATTTCAACAATTGGGATAATAAGTGCAGCTAAAATAAGGGCAGCTGCATATTCTTCCCAACCGATTTCGGCAAAGTTAAAAGCTTGCGCAAGCGGTGTTTCAATAACCAAATAGGTAAGCAACAATGCAAACACAAAGGCACCCCACAACCACATATTTTGCTTCTTAAGCGTAAAAATGGATTGATGCATACTACGCATATTAAGCGAGTGGAACATCTCAACCATTGAAAGCGTCAAAAATGCCATGGTCATTCCATGAATGCCTGCGCTTGGATTCTGAAGCACCTGAGATATATCCATGGTGCCAAATTCAAGATAATGGCCAATAAAATAGCTAATGAGTGTAAGTACAGAAATCGCAATACCTTGGAACATAATATCAACACCAACGCCACCTGCAAAAATGCCGTCTTTGGCACTACGAGGTTTGCGTTTCATGATACCTGGCTCGGCGCCTTCGGTTGCCATTGCAAGAGCTGGCAGCGAATCGGTAATAAGGTTAATCCAAAGCAAGTGCGTTGGTTCCAAAATAGTAAAGCCAATAAATGAAGCAACAAACACCGAAATAACTTCAGCAAGATTGGAAGAAAGTAAAAATTGAATACATTTACGAATATTATCGTAAATACGTCTTCCCTCTCGGCACGCATTAATGATGGTAGAAAAATTATCATCAGCAAGCACCATGTCAGCAACATTTTTAGTAACATCGGTACCTGTTATACCCATACCAATACCAATATCTGCGCGCTTGATAGAAGGTGCATCGTTGACACCATCGCCAGTCATCGCAACAACTTTTTGCTTATGCTTCCACGCACTTACAATACGCACTTTATGCTCGGGCTGAACACGAGCATACACGCCATATGATTCAATAGTTGCGTCCAGCTCTTCGTCACTAAGAGCATCTAATTGCGCGCCAGTAAGCGCTTCTTTGCGAGAAGAAATAATTCCTAATTGTTGAGCAATAGCGCACGCTGTGTCAATATGGTCTCCCGTAATCATAACAACACGTATACCAGCAGATTTTGCTTCGTCTATAGACGATTTAACCTCGGGACGAACGGGATCGATCATACCCGAAAGCCCTACAAAACACATGTCGTGTTCAAGGTATGCGCCATCAAATGATTCTGGACAGCTACTACCCCAATCACGACGCGCGGATGCGATCACACGAAGCGCCTTATTGGCAAGTTGCTTATTTTGCTCGATAACATATGCTTTTAATTCGTCAGTAAACGGCACAATGCCCGTTTCGGAAAGATACGTGGTACAGTGCGACAAAATAACATCAGGTGCGCCCTTGGTATGCTGCATATATGATCCGTTATTATTCACCACAACCGACATCATTTTACGACTTGAATCAAATGGGGCTTCACCAACACGTGGACGTGTTTGTTTAAGATATGACGTGGTGAATTCATTTTTGGCAGCGTCACTTACCAGCGCAGCTTCGGTAGGCTCACCTTGAGCTGTATGTGTTGCATCATCCCACACAGCATCGCTTGCAAGCGCCATGGTACGTAAATGTGCTGTTAAATTACCCGTTACGCGCTCAACAACCGTCATCTTATTTTGCGTAAGAGTTCCCGTTTTGTCGCTACAAATTACTTGCGTGCAACCAAGCGTTTCTACTGCAGAAAGCTGACGAATAATTGCATGCTTTTTACTCATCTTGGTTACACCGATAGACAAAACAATAGTTACGACCGCGGCAAGACCCTCGGGGATAGCAGCTACTGCCAAAGAAACCGCAACCATAAATGTGTTCAATACAAGTTCAATATTAGATAAAAATTCAAACCCATGTTTAATAAGCGAAACAGCAAAAATAATCGCGCAAATTGCAACAACCCATACCGTTAACTTGTGCGAAAGCTCGGTCAACTTCTTTTGAAGAGGTGTTTGCTCGTCTTGAACACTGCTTAGCGCATGAGCAATCTTACCCATTTCCGTTTTCATGCCTGTTGCTACAACACATCCGCGACCTCTACCATAAACGACCGTTGAGCCCATGTAGCACATGTTTTTACGATCGGCTAAAGGCACATCTTTTTCAGACGCTCCAAGACGTAACATATCAATAACTTTAGATACCGGAACCGACTCTCCCGTAAGCGCTGCTTCCTCAATTTTGAGTGAAGCACTTTCTAAAATACGACAGTCGGCACCAACTGCATCTCCAGCTTCAAAGACAATGATATCGCCCGGAACCAGTTGTGATGAAGGTACACTTTGGAGCGAACCGTCGCGCATAACTTTACTTTGTGCGGCAGTCATCTCTTGTAAAGCTGCAAGTGCTTCCTCGGCTTTAAGCTCTTGTACAACACCTAAGAACGAGTTAAGAATAACCACAAACATGATAATAACTACATCGGCATAATCACCTTCGCCGTTATAGATACCTACTATAAGCGATATAACAGCCGCAATAATAAGCATGATAACCATGGGGTCTGCCATCTGCGCAAAAAATCGTTTCACGATAGAATCTTTTTGCGCTTCATCAAGCTTGTTGAGCCCGTATTCGTCCAGTAGCTTAGATGCTTGTGCCGAAGACAACCCATCTTTTTCGTGAGTATGAAGGTTACTTAAGACTTCATCTGTGGATTCAAGATACTCTTTCACAAAATCCTCCTGGGATAATTTTGTTTGATACATTGATTCCCGATTATAATTCCCCAGGAGCTGAGGCAAGGGCTCACCAACGTAACCAAAACTTCTGTACGTATGAAATTATCTTAGCGTATTTGCCCTATTTCTAGAAAAAATTAACGGCTTACTTACAAAATTCGCTTGTTGCTAAACCATTGGGCTGCAACCATGCACAAGCGGCAACAACAATAGCTTTTGCACCCTGATCAAGCGTTGGCTGTATATCGGGAGCAAATGCAGGGTTGTGATTCGCTGGAGCATGCGCTCTATCCTTAAATCCTCCCAAAGCCCAATATGTATAAGGGCATCCTAGGGCATCGGGAATATAAGAAAAGTCTTCTGACGCTGACTGAGGTTCTATCTGGGTTGCCATATCACCAAAATACGACGTAAATGCTTGCGCAACTTTTTGAGTTGCCTGAGAATCATTCGAAGTAAGCGGATAGCGATCATAATATTCAAAATAAGGCGCTTTGTCACAACCAGAAGCCATACATTCAGCTTTAATAATACGTTCAAGCGCTTGTTGAATATGGATACTGTCTTGTTTATCATAGGTACGCACATTGATAAGCAGCTCGGCTGTATCTGGAATGATATTGGATTTAGCACCTGCTTTAATTGAACCAACCGTAATAACTGCTCTATGAGAAGAGCTTATCTCGCGCGATACAATGGTTTGTAAGCGCGTAACACAATAAGCGGCAACTACAACAGGATCAATACTCAATTCAGGCATTGATCCATGTGCCCCTTTTCCATACAAGGTTGCTTTTAACGAAAACGCCTGACTCAAAAATGGTCCGGCACAGGTTCCCAGATGCCCAATATCAAGCGTTGCCAAAACGTGTTGGCCCAAATAAACGTCTGGTTGTGGAATATGGCGCGCAATTCCTGATTTCAACATATCTTGTGCACCAGCAGCCGTTTCTTCCGCTGGTTGGAATACACCCACAAACGTACCCGTCCAAAGATCTTTGTGTTCATTAAAAACTGATAGTGCACTTAAAAGGCTACAAATATGTACATCATGCCCACACCCATGTGCTACAGGAGTTTGTTCGTGAGTGTTCATATCTTCAACAATTGCGTGTGAGGCATATGGTTTGGCTGATGTTTCACGCAGAGGGAGCGCGTCTATATCCGCTCTCATACACACACATGAACCCGTACCATTGGATATAGTGGCAACAATTCCCGTTTTTCCAATACGTACATAATCAATTTTCATACGATCAAGCTCTGAAGCAATCTTTGCACTGGTTTTAATCTCTTGCATTGAAAGTTCGGGGTTTTGATGAAAGTATTTATAGAGTGCTTCTCGATCTGCCTTGGTGCTATCAAGCGTAGAAAGCATAGTGTCAAGCTCATATTTCATGCAAAATCCCCTCATACACTAACAACTACATATAAGGTTATGTTAACTTAATCATCATACCCAAAGAACAAATTTTAATCACAAAAAGCCCTGTAAACACAGGTTTACAGGGCTATCGAATGCAAGTAGCTTAAAAGCGCCCAGAGCACTTAACGCACGTGTTTACTCTTCGTACGACTTAGGCTCGCGACCATAATAAGCGTCCAAGTAGATATTCTTCATCTCGTTGATCAAAGGATAACGTGGGTTGCTTACCGTGCATTGGTCGTTAAATGCCTGCTCAGACATCTCGTCAAGTGTGTCGAGGAAGTATTTCTCGTCTACATTGTATTCTGCAATGGTCTTCTTTACGCCAATGTGATCAAGAATTGATTGAACTTTGGCAATAAATTTCTCAAAGACTTCATCGTCGTTAGCGCCAGTGATACCGCAATAACGAGCCATTTCACAATAACGAGCTTTAGCGTGAGGATACTCATATTGAGGGAACGTACCCATACGCGTTGGTTTTTCGGCTGCGTTATAGCGCATAACACGCGTAAGCAAAACACCATTCGCCCAACCATGAGGAATGTGGTGGAAAGCACCAAGCTTGTGAGCCATAGAGTGAACAATACCCAAGAATGCATTAGAGAATGCAAGACCTGCGATACAAGAAGCATTTGCCATTTTGTCGCGAGCATATACATTGTTAGGCTCATCGTAAGCAGTTTCAAGATTCTCAAAAATAAGCTTGAGACCCTTTAAGCTCATAGCTTGCGTGTAGTCAGAAGCCATGGTTGAAACATACGACTCAAGGCAGTGCGTCATTGCATCGGCACCAGAAGCAGAGGTCAAGCCCTTAGGCTGAGTCATCATGTTATCGGTATCAACAATTGCCATGTTAGGCATCAGTTGGTAATCGGCAATAGGCCATTTAACACCAGTGTCTTTATCGGTGATAATTGCATACGGAGAAACCTCAGAACCAGTACCAGAAGACGTTGGAATAGCAACAAAGTATGCTTTACGACCCATTGCGGGGAATTCGTATACACGTTTACGAATATCCATAAAGTCGGCTGACATGTGCTCAAACTTTTCTTCAGGATTCTCGTACATAAACCAGATGATCTTACCGCAGTCCATAGCAGAACCGCCACCGATGGAGAGAATAACATCAGGTTCAAAAGCACGGAGTTGAGCCAGACCTTCGCGTGCAGATTGAAGCGAAGGATCTGGTGCTACATTCCAGAAGCACGAGTGAACAATGCCAAGGCTGTCCAGCGTATCTTCAATAGTTTTGGTAAAGCCACTCTTGTAAAGGAATTGGTCGGTGATAAGGAATGCACGCTTTTTGTGGAGCACGTACTTAAGCTCTTTAAGAGCTTCTGGCATGCAGCCCTTCTTGAAGTACACCTTATCAGGAGTTTTGAGCCAAAGCATGTTTTCGCGGCGCTCAGCCACAGATTTAATGTTAAGCAAGTTCATCACTCCTACGTTTCCACATACAGAGTTTCCACCCCAAGATCCGCAACCAAGTGTTAATGATGGCGTAAGCATAAAGTTGTAGATGTCACCAATACCACCTTGTGCAGCAGGAGTATTAATAAGAATACGGCAGGTCTTCATAGCTTGCTCGTATTTAGCCATTTTCTCTTTTTCATTAGTGTTAATGAACAAAGATGCAGTATGACCATAACCACCTTCGGCGATCAAACGCTCGCCCATTTTAATAGCGGTGTCAAAGTCTTTTGCATGATACATTCCCAAAACTGGTGAAAGCTTCTCGTGCGACCAAGGCTCCTCAGGCTCAACCGAGGTAACCTCTGCCATAAGAATCTTAGTGGAAGCGGGAACTTTAACCCCTGCCATCTCGGCAATAACAGGTGCAGGTTTACCAACAATCTTAGGATTGATGTTTCCATTAACAATAACGGTATTTCCTACCTTTTTAATGTCGTCGCCTTCAAGGAAGAAGCAGCCACGACGAGCAAACTCTGCCTTTGCTTGATCATAAACCTTATCGCAGACGATAACGTTATTCTCGGAAGCACAAATCATGCCGTAGTCAAAGACTTTAGAGTGAATAATTGAGTTAACAGACATTAAAATGTCAGCAGTTTCATCAATAATTGCAGGATTGTTACCAGGTCCTACACCAAGAGCTGGTTTTCCTGAGCTATATGCAGCAGCAACCATGCCCGGACCACCTGTTGCCAAAATGGTATCGGCTTCGTGCATAAGAGTATTAGTAAGCTCGATAGAAGGCTTATCAACCCAGCAAATAATGTCGCGTGGAAGTCCCGCTTTTTCTGCAGCGTCACGCACAATACGAGCTGCTTGAATGGTTGATGCTTTTGCGCGGGGGTGAGGAGAAATCAAAATAGCATTGCGAGTTTTTAAGCACAGCAGTGACTTAAAAATAGCGGTAGAAGTTGGGTTTGTTGTTGGAATAACAGCAGCTACAATACCAATGGGCTCGGCAATCTTTTTTAAGCCGTAGGCTTTATCCTCAAAAATGGTACCGCAAGTCTTGGTGTGACGATATGCGTTATAAATATATTCAGCTGCAAAGTGATTTTTTATAACCTTATCTTCAACAAGACCCATGCCCGTTTCTTTTACCGCAGCTTGCGCCAAAGGAATACGAACCTCATTTGCTGCCATAGCAGCCTCAAAGAAAATCTTGTCAACTTGTTCTTGCGTAAATGTTGCAAAAACTTTTTGAGCTTTACGCATTTTCTCCAGCTGAGCCTCTAGGGACTCCACGCTGTCGATTAACGTATCACAATCGTTTGATGATGCGGTTTTTTGCATCTCATCGGATTGTTTTGGATCACACACCGGCGTGTCATGCTTAGTCATAACCCCTCCATAACGTAGTCCATATAAACTCGGCGGATAAGCAACGAGTTTATCCAAAATGTTTTCATTTACATAAAAACCATTCGACTTATATATTTGCAGATTAGTGGGTATAAAAGTGCGACAATTTCATTTTTTGTGGCAATTATGAGTATTTCTTATAGGATGACTATCCTTCACTGGTCATATACCACTCAATTTTGAACTCGCAACGCGTGAGACGTAATGAGTTGTACACTCATACATACACAGCCTTATGAAGATTAGATGAAGAAGCCTTGAGACAGATACCCATATCCACAAAAACCATATGAATATATAGACTTGTAACCATACCCACGCCTCTGTACACACATGTCTATGCATCAATAAGTTCTCTCATTAAAACTAAAACCACATAACCTAGAGAGTTTGTGCAAAGCTTATATAAGTGTAGGTTTTACATGAGCTAACAGGTACTATGTTTACATATGAAAATACAGTTATGTATGAATCACAAACCATAAATAGCTGCATTTTAACCATACATAAGCATATGTAGTTACCCATAAAGGAGTTATTTATGACAGAAGCTATACGTAAAGTAAATGTTATCGGTCACCTTCATCCTGATACTGACAGCATTTGTTCTGCAATGGCATATGCATATCTTAAAAATCAAACCGGCACCACGCAGTATGAAGCGCGGCGTGCAGGTACGGTAAGCCGCGAAACAGCATTTGCGCTCAAGCATTTTGGTTTTGATGAGCCAGCACTTATTACCTCTGTTGCTCCTCAAATTAAAGATACCGATATTTCAAAACTTCCGGCTATTAGCTCTTCTACCAGTCTGTTTGCTGCATGGAGACTTATGAAAGAAATTGGAGCTGGAACACTTTGTGTTATTGACGAAAAAAATATGCTGCAAGGTCTTATTGCTATTAAAGACATTGCGAATGCAAATATGGACATTTTAGACGATGAAGGTTTAACAAAAGCTGCCACCCCTGTTACCAACATTTTAACAACGCTTAATGCAAAGCTTCTTTGTGGTGACGAAAACGCAAGCTTAACCCAAGGTCATGTACGCGTTGGTACCTCTCCAGAAATGATGGACGGTATTATTGACGCCTGCGATGTTGTTTTAACAACCAACCGCTACGAAACCCAAAACTTTGCAGTAAGTGCAGGTGCTTCGTGCATTGTTATTTGCAACGGCGCATCGCCGAGCGATGTTGTACTTCAAAGTGCAAAAGAGCGTGGCTGCATCGTTATTACCACTTCTTATAATACTTATGCTGCCGCGCGTCTTATTTCTATGGCAATTCCTGTGCGCGCCTGCATGCTTCCTGCCGAAAAGATCATTCGTTTCTCGGTAAACACCACCGTAGACGATGCTAAAAAGACTATCTCTCAAACGGGTCATCGTTTCTTCCCTGTTTTAGACGAAGACGGCTCATATGTAGGCGTTGTTGGTTCGGCTAACATGCTTAAAATCAAAAAGAAACACGTTATTTTGGTTGACCACAACGAGCGTTCACAAGCGGTTGATGGCCTTGAACAAGCCGAAATTATGGAGATCATCGACCACCACCGCATTGGCTCTATTGAGACTTCAAGCCCAGCACTATTTCGTAACATGCCCGTTGGTTGTACCTCAACTATTATTTATGGCATGTATAAAGAAGCAGGCGTTGAGATTCCTAAGAACATTGCAGGTCTTATGTTATCTGCTATTATGTCCGATACCCTTGCATTTAGATCGCCTACCTGCACGCATCTTGATGTTGACGCTGGTAAAGCATTGGCAGCTATTTGTGGTGAAGATATTCCAACCTACTCTGACGCAATGTTTGATGCAGGAGCCGATTTAACAGGCCGCACTGCAGAAGATGTCTTTAACGGTGACTTTAAGGTATTTTCACGCGGCAAAGCTCACTTTGGTGTTGGACAAGCAAGCTTTATGACCGAAAGTTCACGCAAAGCTGCAGAAGCATTGGTTGGTCCCTATCTTAAAACTGGTGCTGAGTCCTACGAACTTCCTATGGTCTTTTATATGTTTACCGATGTTAAAAGTAAAACAACCGAGATGATGTTCTGGGGCGAAGATGCCAGCGAAATTGCAACCATCGTTGAACAAGCTTTTGGCGTAAAACCTGTTGATGGCATGGCTGTTCTTAAAGGCGTTGTGAGCCGCAAGAAACAAATCATTCCACCGTTAATGTCACTTTTGCAAGATAGCGAGCACGAAAACTAATACAGGGGCGCTGGTAAAAGCGTACTGGTAAAGGCACACTTTTTATCAGCAAAATTTCCTATATGTATAAACTAAACACCCTCTTTCACATGAAAGAGGGTGTTTTCATACGCAAAGATTTTTCTTCTGAAAGCTCTTATACGCGCGTCTTATACGAGCACCTTATACGTCTTATACGAGCACCCAAAACGAGCACCTAAATGCATATATATACGGCGCCTAAAGCCTCTCAAAACCGCACTTTTATGCACAAGGCTGAGCATACAGCCCAATAAGAGCCTCAAGCATATCGACCATTTTTTCGAGCTCGGGTACGGGAACAAACTCACGAACTCCATGCGCATTATAATAACATGCAGATAAATTAGGAGCAGCAAATCCTCTAAACGAAAGTTGTGCACCATCGGTACCGCCACGCATGGGAACAAATTTCATGGGAACGCCTACTTTTTCGTAAGCCTTGCGCGCATTTTCGATAAGGTGCTTATTCTCAGGTTTAGTAACCACATCAGCCAAATTAAAATACTGATCTTTTATTTCAACGCTTAAGACAGAAGAACCATATTGACGATTAACAAATTGCGCAGCATCCAAGCACGTTTGTTTGCGTTTATCCATAATTTCTTTTGAATGATCACGTAAAATGTAGCCAGCTTCGCCCTCTTCGCAGCTGCTTTTAATATAGCTCAAATAATAAAAACCATCGTAGCCTTCGGTGTATTCGGGACGCTCTTGCGCAGGAATAAGCTGATGAAATTTCATAAGCGCCTCCGACGCATTGATAAGCGTGCCTTTAGCCGTACCGGTATGAACGGACAAACCTTTTGCCTTTACGATAACTTCACTTGCGTTAAACGTTTCATAGCAAAACTCACCTAAAGGTCCTCCATCAATGGTATATCCAAACGTTGCGCCAAACTTCTTAAGGTCTAAAAGCGCAGCTCCATGCCCTATTTCTTCGTCGGGAACAAACGAAAGCGCAAGGCGTGGATGTGGGATTTCGGGATGTTCTTTAAGACGAGCAAGTAGAGAAACAATCATGGCATCTGCTGCTTTATCATCACCACCTAAAAGCGATGTACCGTCCGCTGTAACTAAATCCCACCCAACCATATGCTCAAGCTGAGGATTAGTTTCAGGAGATACATACACTTCACGACCATGACGATCATAACCAATGGTAAGTTTTCCGCCTTCGTAATGTTTAATTTGCGGATGAACGGGAGAGCCATATGATTGCCACGCCGTATCAACATGAGTACAAAAGCCCAGTGTTGGCAAGTCTTCGCAGCCTTTGGACGCAGGCCAAAATGCTGTTACATATGCATGTTCATCAAGCTCAACGTTTTCGGCACCAAGCTCTTTAAGTTCTGCGGCAATAACGCGCGATACGTCAAACTGACTTTTGGTTGAGGGAACCTCTTGTGCATTAAAAGGATCCGATTGCGACGGAATGGCACAATATCTCATAAAACGATCAACTACATCACTCATCTGTTGTACTCCTTTACGTACTAGGTAGCTTCCTTAAACTGACACAATTTTTGGCATGTCTTATTTTGCACACGTGCTCGGCGTGAAAACGCGCTGTCTTAACTTGCACACAGTTTTTGATGTGCTTGCTCCAAACTTTTTGCAAAGCGCTGTTGCACCACATGACATGCGCATACATGTCCGGGCTCTATTTCCAGCAAATCGGGCTCCTTTTGCGCACAAACACTTTGCGCAAGCGGGCACCGTGTATGAAACACACATCCAGAAGGCGGATTCACCGGACTTGGAACATCGCCTTGTAAAATTCGCTTATCTTGGATCCTCTCATGTGCAATGCGCGGAATAACATCCAATAATGCCTGCGTATATGGATGCAAAGGTCGAGAAAACAAGTCATTCTTAGAGCCGCGCTCCATAGTGTGACCCAAATACATAACCATAACGGTATCGCTAATATGTTTTACAACAGACAGATCATGGCTGATGAAAATATAGGCAAGGCCAAGCTTTTTTTGCAATTCTTTGAGCAGGTTAATCACTTTTGCCTGAACAGATACGTCTAATGCCGACACAGGTTCATCGCAGATAATGAGCTTTGGCAGCAAAATAATTGCGCGTGCAATACCAATACGCTGGCGCTGACCGCCCGAAAACTCGTGTGGATAACGGTTTTTATACGAAAGATCAAGTCCTACATGTTCCATCACGTCTTCTATCATGCGTTCACGCTCTTCGCGGGATGCATAGCTGTGCGCAATATCTATCGGCTCGGCAATAATATCGGCAACAGTCATACGAGGATTAAGCGAGCTGTATGGATCCTGAAAAATCAATTTCATGGACTTTCGAGCTTCGATAAGAGCATTTCCTTTAAGCGCTGTAAAATCGCAGCCGTTAAGCTCTACCGTTCCGGAAGTTGGATCACTTAAACGCAAAATGCACTTTCCAGTAGTTGATTTACCGCAACCACTTTCACCTACAATTGCAAATGTCTCGCCTTTATGAACGTCAAACGACACATGCTCAAGCGCGTGAACATAACTTTTTTTGCGCGAGAAAACCGACGTTTTAACTGGATACCTTTTGGTAAGATCGCGAACCTTTAAAATAGGCGTTTTATCATGGGTTTGCTGATAGTCAAGCTTTTCTGCAGACGAAGGCGCATGCTCGCTAGCCGCTGACAAAGACGCATCCACATTTTGGCTTTGAGTGTTACCTTGATGAATATGAGTGGTCATTATGCCTCACCCCATTCTTTTGAAAATTTCCAACAAGCAACTTCGTGAGTGGTTTCGCTCTGTACGCTCCCGTAAGTTTTCGCGTTTTGCGTGCCTTCGTGAGTTGTTTCACTGCAGGTATCAGACGCTTTTGTTGCGCACCCGTTCGCTTCGCAAGAGGAAGTAACATCAGTTGCCTTGGTATCTGTACGCACCATGTGCGGACGTTTTGTACGGCAAATATCTTTTGCAAACGGACATCTTGGATGAAACGGACAACCTTTTGGCATATCAGAAAGCATAGGAACACTTCCTTCAATAGCAAAAAGGGTATCCACAGAGGTATCAAGAGACGGAATGGAATTTATAAGTCCTGAGGTATACGGGTGCAAAGGATTGGTAAATAACTCGTACGCGCGCGTATATTCAACCTGATGACCTGCATACATAACCAAAACCCAATCGGCCATTTCGGACACAACACCCATATCGTGCGTAATAAGCATAATGGCAGTGTTAAGCTTGGTTTTCATATCATCAAGTAACTGTAAAATTTGTGCCTGAATTGTTACGTCCAAAGCCGTTGTTGGTTCATCGCAAATCAAAAGCTCGGGCTCACAAGCAAGCGCTTGCGCAATCATCACGCGCTGACGCATACCACCAGATAACTCGTGCGGATAACTCTTAAACACTTTTTGAGGAGCAGGTATTCCCACCAGCTCTAACATGTGCAAAGCGCGAAGATCCGCTTCTTTTTTACTAAGATTGCGATTATGCGCCAGAAGCGCTTCACGAATTTGTTTTCCAGCACTCATAACGGGATTGAGCGACGTCATGGGCTCTTGAAAAATCATGCTCATTCTTTTTCCGCGATACTGCGTAAGCTCTTTATGGGATAAGTGCGTAATATCATGTCCGTTAAAAGTAATAGAGCCGTGTGTAACGTGCGCTATAGGACGAGGTAAAAGCGACATAATCGAAAGCGCCGTCATCGATTTACCGCAACCGCTCTCCCCTACAACCGCCAAAGTTTCGCCACGACGCATCCCAAAACTTACGCGGTTAAGAGCTAACAAGCTTCCCTGTTCAAGTTCAAGCGAAACATCAATGTCTTGTACTTGCAAAAGATTTTGCGTGACTGGTGCAGGTTCTGATTCTTGAACAGCGTCCGCACGCGCGGAGTCTGATTTCTGAGCAGCTTCCAAATCAACATCTGATGTTTGAACAAGTTCTTTATCAGCGCAAAGTGTAGTTTCGTTATGAGGATTTTTGAGTTCACGTTTCATACTGACCTCTTATCGATTAAGTTTTGGATCAAGCGCGTCACGAAGAGCGTCACCTAACAGGTTAAAAGCCATAACAGTGATGATTATTGCGCACCCTGGAATAACGCTGTAATACGTATTGGATTGAATATATGGTTGAGAAGAAGCAATCATTTGACCCCAGCTAGCCATAGGAGGCTGTACGCCCAAACCCAAAAATGAAAGCGTAGCTTCGGACAAAATAGCATTGGGAATACCCAGCGTAGAAACAACGATCAAGGTAGAAACACAGTTTGGCAAGAGGTGTTTCATAATAATACGCCAGCTTTTTCCGCCGCTTAAAATGCATGATTGAATATATTCAGAATTTTTAAGGCGCATCACATCACCTCTAATAAGGCGCGCAGTTGATGTCCACATCAGCAGACCTAACGCAATATAGAGGTTAATAAGGCCTGGTCCCATAACAAACATAATAAGAATTGCAAACAGCAAAAACGGAAACGAAGAAAAAACCTGTATAACAAACGAAATAGCAGCATCGGTTTGTCCACCAAAATAGCCAGCGCATACACCGGCAAAAAAGCCAAGCGCAAGGGCAATAATCTGAGAAATAATACCTACCGAAAGTGAAATCCGACATCCAAAAACAATGCGCGCAAAAATGTCACGACCAAACTCGTCGGTACCAAAAATGTGTGTTGGATTGGGCTTTTGCAATGCGCTTGGCAAGGATTGAGCATTGGGATCATATGCCGATAACAGCGGCGCACAGATAGCAATCACACACAGCACGCAGATAACTGCCAAACAAAACAGTCCTAATTTGTTGCGCGTAAAACGTTTCCAGCTCATAGACCAGTATCCACTATGAGAAGAGGCTTTTTGTATACGCTTTGCTTGTTGGGCAAGATCAGGCTTCTTAAAGCCTTTGATGCACGTAAATAGCTTCATACTAGTTTGCCTCCTTACCCAAACGAATACGCGGATCAACAAGTGCATACAGCACGTCGACAATTAGGTACACCACAACGCAAATTAACGCGATATACATGACAGAGCCTTGAATGAGCGGTAAATCACGCGCATTGATAGCATCTAGGAGCAACTTGCCCATACCCGGCATTGCAAAAACTGTTTCGATAATAAGCGATCCAGTAAGAATATCGCCCAATTGCGCTCCTGCAATGGTAATAATAGGAATAACTGCATTTCGAAGACCATGAAGTAAAATGATACGTACGCGCGCAAGACCTTTGGCCTCGGCAGTACGCATAAAATCTTGGTTAAGCACTTCTAACATAGAAGTACGTGTAACGCGCGAAATACTTGCAGCATAACGCGTTGAAAGCGCAATACATGGAAGCACAAAACTCGCAAGTGTTTTAATTCCCGAAAGCGGAAACCACTTTAGATGAAGCGCAAAAATAATCTGAACAATAATAGCAACCCAAAAAGAAGGAGCCGAAATACCAAAAATTGAAAACGACATCAAGGCGCGATCAAGCACTTTTCCATGAAAAACTGCTGCAAGCGTGCCTACACTTACGCCTACCACAAGAGCAAGGATATAGGCGGAACCCGAAAGCTTAAGCGTAACCGTAAAAGCTTTTGCAAGCAAAGCGATAACGGGCTTATGCTGGGCATACGATACGCCAAAATCTCCTCGTATCATATGCGTAAACCACGTAGTATATTGCTCAACAACCGGCCTATCTAAGCCCATGGTGTGGCGAACCTGATTAACGGTAGCCTCATCTGCCATATCGCCCATCATAATACGAACGGGATCTCCGGGTACAATATTCAAAACAAAAAATGTGATAAGCGATATACATAAGACAACTGCTATGGCTTGTAAAATACGCTTAACGATATAATATTTCACGCCATTTCCCCCTCTCCTCTTGGAAATGTATATACTTTACTATACGGTACTTAAAAAATTACTCAAAATTTGTGATTAAACTGTAACATAAGTTAATAATTGTTTATATATTCGTATATGCTAACTAGTTTTATACAAAACAACCTGAGCACCACAAGCATTCAAAACAAAAAAACGTAAGCGCACTGGGCACTTCTATATATGTTTTTACAGCGAGGCTCTCTTACTAACAATTGTATCGTGTGCGTGAACAGAAGGAGGTGCTGTTTTACGCAGCACCTCCTCGTTATCCTTACATGAAACCTTACCAAAAACTCACTTAGCTTTGGGGATTATAGTTTGGATCTGATGTATCAACATCAAGTTCAAACGTATGATAAATAAGATTGCCAACGGCTGCGCCCTTAACATAAGGCTTAGCAACAAAGGTTCCCTTTGGCCAGTACAGAGGAATAGTAGCATAATCTTCACGAGTGATCTTGGTATCAACCTGCTTGTAGATATCTGCACGCTCTTGTTCATCATGAGAAACACGCGCCTTATCTAAAAGAGAGTCTACCTCGTGATTGTTATAGAACGACGATTTTTTAGCAGCACTGGTGCTGTAAAAGTATGTATACAGGTGATTATCGCCATCGGCATAAAGCGGATACCAACCAAGTGCCGTAATTTGGAGATTTCCATCTGCCCAGTCTTTGGCCCAAACGCCAGCATCTTCTACCTGTACATCAAGATCTACGCCTATTTTTGACCAATAATCCTGAACTGCTACAACCTGTTTTTGGCTCAAACCAGCACGAACTTTTGCAGTAAGTTTAAGATCGGTTACGCCTGCCTCGGCAAGCAAGGCTTTTGCCTTATCAGGATTATATTCAAGCGCACCCATATCCTTAAGCGAACCAGGTGTTTGAGGAGCAAGCCAACCACCGGCAGCAATAGCATTGCCACTTGCAATGGTATCAACAAGCTCTTGACGGTTAATTGCCAGCGACAAAGCCTGGCGAACACGCACATCCTCAAGACCTTTACCTTGTTTAAGGTTAAGGTTAATAAAATGTACACCTAAAGATTCATACGAATGAATAAGATCTTTAACATCGGGATCTGCCTGATATTGTGCGAGCAACGAAGGATCAAGATCGCAATAATCAATGTCGCCATTTTTAAACGCAAGCATCTTAGTGTTGAGATCGTCAAAGTATTTATAGTGAATCTCATCAAGCGCGGGCTTGCCATCGTGATAGTCATCAAAGCAAGCAAGTACAACTTCGGTTGTTTCGTCGTTTGAAACAAGTTTATAGCGACCGGTTCCAATAAGATTAGTACCCTGACCCCAATCTTTACCTGCTTTTTCGCAAGCATCTTTAGGAAAAATGTGTGAATAGGAAATAGCAAGATTAGACGGGAATGCCGCAAATGGAGCTTTAAGCGTAAAAGTAAAATGCGTATCATCTTGAATCTTAAAACCAGCAAGCTCTTTTGCTTTACCAGCAAGCATCTCGGCAGCGCCTAAAATTGATGTATACATATACGTGGATTTTGCAGCAGTTTCAGGGGTAAACATACGCTCGAACGTATATTTAACGTCTGCTGACGTAAGCGTTGAACCATCATGGAACTTGACACCCGATTTAAGCGTGCATGGCAGGGTTACCCCATCAGCTTCAAATTGAGGAATTGACTCAAGCAAAACAGGAACCAACTTGTTAGTTTCATCCCAACGAAGCAAGGATTCGCAAATGCTATCCGAAATTGAAGCAGAAAGCGAATTTGTGCTGCGTTGCATATCCAGAGGAACTTTAGCATTGGCTAAGCCAAAACGCACAATTTTCTTCTTATCTGCACCTGCATTCTCATCAGTTGCACCACAAGCGCTCAACATCGCCGAAGCGGCGATGCCGCCCATGGAGACGGCTGATGCCTTAAGGAAATTACGACGGGTAATTGTATCCATCTTAATCCTACCTTTCCTAAAAGCTTGTCGTGTATAACGTAAGCATTGAATTCCAAAATTTACAGACGTTCATAAAAACATACTATATGTCTTTCGTTCGTAAATAATGTATTCAAATTTGCTTACGAATAACTTTGTCATGTTTTGTGAGATGTGAAAAGACTTTTTTGAATTTGGAAACAATTATGTAATATTTACCCACATGTTAAACACAAATGACCTATGTTTTCCCATGATTGCGTATGATTTAGATCATATAAGATAAAATCAATGCCATTCAGAATACCATCCTACACACGATTTACACTATTGTTTGTATTTTTGCCTTCTTAATACAACTTTCCCCTATTTTTTTGCCGATTATTATTCAAAAAGCAAATAAATTATTTCTTTCTCCATACATAGTAAAGTTAGGGTCGGTTAATTACGTATTACTTTCGATTGAACCCTCATATGAAACTTTATATCCTTATACTTATAACTGTTCTTACCACTCACCATATCTTTCTACATTATTGTTTGTAATTTCAGTACTCTACATAAGATACGAGGTAACACTCAATACTATGTATTGATTACAACAGCTTGCTATGAGCGCACACAGTGTCTATGCATTTTATAAAAGTTTTGAATATCCAATGACCATCCCTTACTATGTTTAAGGAAATCTAGCATATAGGCATAGATACGTAGGCATAGATACGACCATTAAAACTCATAAGAAAGAGTATGAGCAATGCATGCACTTCACGCACGACTTGGAAAAAATTTTGATCTCGCACAGCGTCTTATACGCTACCAGAAAGCAATCGTAGAGAAGCCCAAAACGCTTCGCGGTTCATGGTGCAGCTGGTGTTGTCCGTGTGAGCAAAACGAACATGGAAAATTTGTACAGGCGGCGTTTGAAGAAGTTCGCTTAGATTTGGGGTGCGGAAAAGGAAATTTCACGCTTGAGGCAGCACGGCGCGAGCCTGGTGTGCTTTTTGTTGGCGTGGATATAGAGCCGTTGTGTATAGCCATTGCGGCGCAGAAGATTTGTGACGAAAAGCTTTCTAATGTGGTGGTATTTTGCGCGCATTCAAGTCTTTTGCATGAATATTTTGCTCAAGGCGAGTTGGCGCGTATATACCTTAATTTCCCAACCCCGTTTCCGCGCAAAAAACAGGCGCGTGATCGCTTGGTGTATCTTGATAATTTGTTGGTGTATCGCGATTTGCTGGCTAAAGGTGCAAAGCTGACGTTTAAAACAGACTCATATCCGCTTATGCAATTTGCCAAAACTCAATTTGTACGTGCAGGCTATACATGTACGTGGGAATCGGACAATGCACGAGTTGAACGTCCAGATGAGCCTATGAGTCAATATGAGGAAAAACTAAGCGAGCAAGGCGCACGTGTGTTGGCTCGAGAATATATTGTGGACGCGTTGCCTGCACAGATTTCGCAGGTAGAAAAATTGAGTTTGGTTGATTATCTGCCAAGAGATCTCTCGCTTCTGAGCTATATTCCCCACGGTATGCAGGGAACTTTTACCAATTTGATTAATTACGAGGCAAAACACAACGGCAAGCGACTTGATTCGCATGGCCAGCCACTGCAATAGATGAATTAGAGAAAAATTTTATCTTGCATGACTATCCTCATGGAATCAATGCGTAGCACCTCTTTACAACGTAAACTTGTAAAGAGGTGCACCTTATAACCAAAGGTTAAGTAAAAGCTCGATGGCTGCTCAATTAACTAAACAATAATGCTAAAGCATAGTACCTATTACGCAGCAAAGGATGCATAAGACGATGGTTCCTAACAAAACCCAAACCGTTTTTACTCCACGTCTTCCTAATAACCAATACATAAATGAAAAGAGCAAAAGTTGTGGAAGCCCAGGCATAATCATATTGAAGTAATCGGTAATTGGTTTTGCAAATTCACCTTGTCCAACGCTCAACGGAATATTAAACGAAACAAAACTTGCAACCATGGCACCGATTGCCATCAAACCAACAACACTTGCTGCAAAAGTAATTAACTCCATTATATTTGATTTGGCTGCGCTTTTAATAATCTCAGACCCATAATTATAACCAAATTTAAGACTATAATAACGAATAATAAAAGCCGGAATATTAAAAATTAAAAGTAGAAGTAACGCTCCTAATAAACTCCCATTTTGTGCAAAACCAATAGCAACTCCCGTACCAATAATTCTAAGTGTTCCCGCGATAAGAGAATCACCAATACCTGCCAGAGGACCCATAAGAGAAGTTTTAATTTTAGCGATTACCGAATCATCAAAATCACTATGAGTGGCATTCTGTTCTTCCATAGCGGCATTGACGCCTAAAAGAAGTGTTGAGAGTTGTGGAGTAACAGCCATAAAGTCTAGCGAGCGCGTACAAGCACGCTTTCTCTTTTCTACATCACGAACAGGGTCGTATAAGACATCTATAGCTGGTGTGATAGCAAATGAATAACCCATATTTTGTTGGCGTTCATAGTTCCACGAACTGTCAAGCATGCAAGAATGCCAAAATATTTTACGAAGCGTTTTCTTATCTAATTTCTTTTTATTTTGAAAGCTTGTCTCTTGCTGTGCAAGTGTCGTTTCCAAAGACGTAGAATCATTTGGCTTGCTATTGGCTTCTACCTTATTAAAACTCATTATCATCACCTTCTTTTACTTCAGATGTAGCACCTAAATTAGTGTTAAAAAGAATGATGGCAACTAATACCGCTGCAATAACTGTAACTCCTACAATATTCACATGTCCGTATGCCACCAGCAAAAAGCCCAACAGTAAAAAACAAGCGGTTTTCTTATCCATAATCATACGAGCAAGCAAAGCAAAACCTATAGCAGGTATGATGCCCATCGCATACTTAAATCCATCTATAACATAGGCAGGGACTCCATTTACTATTGCTTGCATAGTAGGTGCGCCTAAATAGAAGCCTACTGCACAAAGAGAAGAAAGCGTAAGTAGCTGAACAAGTGTAAAGATGTAATGCACCGCATTCATACCCAATACATTACCCGACTCTGCAAATTTATCGGCTTGAGCAGCAGCGACAGGCCCAATAGTAGCCCGAAATAGAGATTCCCAAATTAATGACATAAGAAGCGAAACTGGTAATGCGACGGCAACAGAAGCCGCAACATCAGAGCCTGTCGTAATAACATAAGCAGTACCAATAATTGTACCCGAAATCATATCAGGTGGATTACTTGCACCAATAGCTTGTGCTCCAAGATATACTAATTCGCAAGCAGCGCCCGTCATACAACCTAAGGGAATATTTCCTAAAGCGATGCCCACTAAGGCTCCTACTACAAGTGGACGATTAAGTAAACCGCTTGAAAGCGAATTGTAAAGATAGGATATAATTGCTACGATAAATATCCCAATTGTTTGGCTTACAAGCATAACTCCTCCTTTAATCTATAAGATCCAGCACATCTACTTTCTTATCGTTCGGAACCTGTTGTAAATAACAAGAAATACCACGATCTGAAAGATCTTTCAGACATTTGATATCTTGTTGAGATACACATACTGCAGGAGAAATCCTTTTACGCTCCGATGAATTTTTTGCGCCACCGATATTTATTTCTGAAATTGCGTGCGTATTACATGCAAGCTTGTAGGCATCCTCGATTGTTTCACATAAAACAAAAAGTTTATACTTATCAGTCACTCCTGAATTAAGAGCAGCTATCGAATCGTCAATGCTTTTCATAACAAGCTTAGTAGTTCCCGGTTTAGCCATCCGTAATGCTGAAGCACGTAGTTCATTGGTTGCTACATCATCATTTGCAATCAAAATGCAATCAGAGCCAGAAGCACCAATCCAAGCAAACACAACCTGACCATGTAACAGACGATGGTCAACCCTACATACGGTAATCATCTTAGTTCACCTCACCTTCTTTTACCGCACGGACAAGTTCGCGAACATGTTCACTGCATACTGTTCCTGATACTTCATAGGTATCTTTAAAATAACTGCCTGCAATAACGCCGTTGATATACGAAAGACTTTTTTTGACATTTGTAGGCGTGGCACCAGCAGAAATAAGCAAAGGAAAATCCTTCAGGCCTTCTCTAAAAGAGATAATCTTATCCAAATGAGTTTCTTCACCTGTAGCTGCTTGAGTAACACAAACCGCATGACAGCGTGATTGAGCAATTTTAAGATCTTCTGATAACGGATTCTCAGATAATAAAGGTTGTTTTTTAAAACGAACCCCACCAAGAATCATACCTGTATATTTTTCTTGCCAAATTTTGAAAAAGTGAGTAAGAGTAGCATCATCCCGAGGAATAACATGACCAACAACAGAATCAAGTTGCACAAAATCGGTTTTATATGTAGAGGCCAATTCCAGACCCATGCTCTCCGATCTAAGACAATTAACACCTATTAAAGTTTGAGAACCAATTTGATCATGCAGATAATCAAGTGCAGCAATGATTTCATCACAACCGTTATAGTAGTTTTCAACTACAACACCATCAATGCCGCCTTTGACATATTCATCGAATTCCTTTTTAAGGCACTCCAAAACTTGCGGAATAGATTCCCCCTTAAGATGGAGCATACCAAAAACTCGTTTTTGTTCAAAATACTTAGCATATGGATTACTCATATCAACTCCTAAAACTCCTCCAATGAGATGTCTCTCATTTCGATGTCAGAAAACACTTTTATATCTTGTTGCGCACGCGATATTGTCTGAGGCAATTGCGATACATCCTCAACCTCAGAAATACAAGCAATTAACAGTGCTAGATTCATGCCAGAAAAGACAATAATATTTGACTCTAAAACCAGTGGATACAAAGACGTAAAAACACTTGCCCCGTAGAGGTCACAAAAGACAAAAAACGTGATTTCACGATTATTTTTTGCGCTAGAAAGAAGACTTATCTTAAAATCTTCTATATCATTTTGTCTCGTTAAACAAAACGTAGTAACCGAATCGGCCTCTGAACCTAGAATCACCTGTAATGAATTCTTCATCCCTTCGGCTAGATTGCCATGAGATGCAAGAACAATACGCTTTTTCATTTATCACCCACCTTTGTAGTAATACATGTTAAGATAGGTTATAACATGTTAATACATGTTACATGAGTTTTAATTGGCGAGTGGTCGTATTATAATAGCGAGTGGTAAACCACATGTTTGAAGTTGCTAATTCTAAGACAAACGTGCTAAACAAAACTACGGTAATAAAAATTCTACTAAAGTGGAGCGTGAATGGAAGAAAATCGTAAACCGCTTACCTTAACAGAAAAGGTTGAAGCAAACATTCGATCACAAATTGATTGTGGCGTTTATGAGCCAGGAAATCTCATACCTTCCGAACATCAACTTGCTGAAATTCACGAGGTAAGTAGAGTAACTATTAGACAAGCACTTCAAAAACTTGTTGAAAGTGGCTACTTAATTAAACACAAAGGCTCAGGTACCTATGTAAATCCTAATAGGGCACTCTCCCACTCCTACAAAACGGGTAGCTTTTCAGAGAATTGCAGGAAAAAAGGAATACAAGTCCATACCAAGATACTGTCTATTGAAGAAATACCCGTTCCGTATGACATTGATAAGTTTATGCCTAAATCAACACAACAAATTACTGCAATTCAGCGCCTTCGTTATACAAATGGCAAGCCTTGTCTTATTGAAATAGATTATTTGAGTAACGAATGTCAATTTTTAGCACAAGAAATAAAAGACGACAGCTCAATATTTGAACTGTTACAGCAGCATAAAATTGGACCAGTCGTAAGCTTTGAAGAAGAATTTAGCATTACTTCTGCCACAAAAGAGATAAGTCAAGCTCTTGATATACCACAAAAAACACCTTTACTTGAAGTAATAGAAGTATTACGCGACTACAATGATGAGCTTCTTTATATCAACAGGCAATTTATTTATACTAAACGCTATAAGCATCGTATCCAATCTAGTTGTTTATAGTTGGATGAAAAAGAATATAATATATGATTGACAAAGGCCATAGTAATGGTCGGGTTAAGGGGCGCAGAGTTAAACGAGGCGAGAATATGAAGGCACTTATTGTAATTGATTATTCATACGATTTTGTAGCAGATGATGGTGCTCTTACCGTAGGCGCACCGGCGCAGGCACTTAGCCAACATATTTGTGAGCTTACGCATAACTTTCTTAATGCAGGCGAATATGTAGTTATTGCCAACGACACACATCACAAAGGTGATCCCTATCATCCAGAAACTAAACTCTTTCCGCCTCACAATATCGAAGGAACCCCAGGTCAAAAGCTATATGGAGAAATGCAAACCATCTTGGAAGCCAACAAAGATAATCCAAACCTTTATTACATGCCAAAAACTCGCTATTCTGCCTTTGCGGGTACCGATTTGCACATCAAACTGCGAGAGCGCGGCATTAATGAAATCCATCTTGTAGGTGTTTGCACAGATATTTGTGTTCTGCATACAGCTGTTGACGCGTATAACCTTGGCTTTTCTATTGTTGTTCACAGGGGCGCGGTGGCAAGTTTTGATCCACAAGGACACGCGTGGGCACTTAATCATTTTGAGCATTGCCTTGGTGCAAAAATTGAAGATTAAAAGTATAGAGTTTAGAGTTTAAAATTATTTGAAACTCTATAAAAAATTGCTAGAACCGTTATGTTTATGAGATACTTTTCATGGTTCTTTTTGTAGCTTTCTCGTGCTATATCGATTGCTGTTGTAAACAAAAACACCGAACCTTATACAGTTTACTCATACTTCCGACTGGATAATTTTGAAAAGTTTAAAGAAATCATAAAAGTTCATCTATAATGGACTGTATAAAACCGTCGTAATTAAAGAAATTTAGGGGGTTTATATGAGATTTAGAGATTTATTTATGAGTTATAAAATTCGCCTACAAAGCACAAAGGGAACCATTCCGTTTACTGAGTTGCCACTATACTGGCAAGTTTGTATGACCGTTTTTTTTGCAGGTCTCATTATGACCGGTATTCTATATGTATATATACATAGTATACATAGTTATTTCACGCTTATTCCATTCATCATAAGTTTACTTTCTGTTATTATTTTTTCTATAATAAAATCTCGAAAAAGCAACCTTAATTTCATGCTTACGAATTACTATATTCCCTATTCTAATGAGCGAATACACATGACAATCGAGGTTTTAAGAGAGTATAATATAGATTTTAATAATGTAGAATCTCTTAATATGTTAATTGAGGAAGCAAAATATGCACAAACCGAATGTGATATTTTTACGAGATTTCAAAAGCCCCTCAAAACCTTTACTGCTATTATTGCTCCTATTACAGTGTTTACCATACAGAAGGTCAGTGAAGCAACAACACCAACAAAGATGCTTTATATGGGTGTATTAGTTATATTCTCAATTTTAGTAATTTTTTCGCTCATCTTTTCTTTTATGCCTATTGTAAAGAATTTGTTATATCGTGATTATTATAAATATAATGAACTGATGTATGACTTAAGACAAATAAAACTTTTCTACGCAAGAAAATCTAACTAACAACTCCACATTTAATTGACGATAATTAAAAACAAAAGCTATGGGAACTACCCGTAGCTTTTTCAGAACTATAGGACAAAAAGTGTGAAAATAAGTTATTCTGTTGTATAGGGATAGGAATCGCTTGTTGTAGCTCTGAGTACACCACAGTGTTTCCATATGTTTCGGGGTATATACTTTCTCGTCTTTCGTTTTTACGGTCTGAATTCATTTATCAATGTTTGAAGGTTTTATTTCTAGGCATGCTCTCGAGTATCTGTGAAGTCTCTAGAGGTTTTTCTGTATGCATGTAACACCACCAAAATACAGCTTTAATACGCCTTAGTTCACTCAATCCTCGTTGGTTGCAAACATTTCTTTTATAGGGGAATTTACTCCTTCCTCTATTCGATTATTAAATTTAGAAAGTCCTCCCAAACGAGTCAGTTGAAAATCAAGGTAGGAAAATTAAACTATCTTTTCTCAACGCACTATAAATGGCGCGCTGAGCTTTTCGTATACGAATATAAGAAAATTGATATTATCTACGTGATTGCGAGCTTCCATACTCAAAACATCTATAGCGCCGAGTCCCAGCCTTTGTCTTAGCGTTTTTTACCATCTTGCTCCTACAAACGAAAACAAATATTTGCACGCATAATCCACCACCTAAAACTAGTAATTTTTTCTCTAATTTAGATGGTTTTAACTGCTGATATGTTATAAATTTTACACACTTTTTGTCCAGGTAAAAAATTCGATTTTTTGAATTGTTTACGAAAAATCGGCCGTTTACCTGTGCAAACAACCGATTTTATACACACTTTTTGTCCTATAACTCGAATATTCACTAAATTATGCATAAATCAAGATAAGACCGCAGCTAAGCGCTACGGTCTTATCTTTATCCAAATATAACCACTTGAAACTACTACTCAATTTATTCTTTTTAGCTTCTAGCATCAATTGAAGACAAGTAGCTCTTTTATGCGATTACTCCCATTTGACATGTCCATTGATACTGTTTTGAATAAACGGCATAAAATCAAGGTTTTTTATATCGGTTTTTGTTCTATTATCCCATTTTATTTCTGTTTATCTGATTTTTTGCAAGCATATTGCAAGCATGAAACTATTCCTTAACTTTCTAATGACACATCTGTTAAAATTCTATTATATTTATAATCCTATCATCTTATTATAATGATCTATATAACCTTCAGTTTCAAATACTTTTTTAAATGCCTCTCGAAAACTATCATAGTTAAACTCTTTAATATCAAAGATGTTTTGACCTTTTGAATGCGATTCTCTATTCATGTACCTATTAAATGCCATATATCTATTCTCTTGTAGTTCTGGTCTTTGGAATACTTGAGCAAAGTCCTGCTTTTCCACAAAATTGAAAAAATATTCCATTACATTTCTCATGCAATTCGCTATCAATGCAGGAGACTGTTTTTCATCTTTTATAATATGCCAATATGCTTGATAATCATTTTGAATATCCTCATATTTCATATCTTCAAAATAGCTGCTCTCTGTATTTTTACATATTCTAAAGAGTTTCTGGGTTTCCTTTCGCTCTTTATGATTGGTATTAGTTAACTCATAAAAGAAATATAGACTATGAGTCAGTATAAATAGTTGGTCATACTTTTTGGTCCTTAGAAACTCATTATGTATTAATCTTCCAATATTAAAAACATAAATGTGTGATAAACTGGATATAGGATCATCAATCACTACAATCTTCTTGTTTGAAGCTTTTTCAGCGGTTGATTCCCCCTTACATAATTCCATAAAATATAGAAAGCTTATTACCATTTTTTCGCCTTCGCTTAATGTTTTAAAGACATCTTCATCCAAATCCTCACGTTTTAGTCTATATAATGCATCCTCCTCGGAATATTTTTCTATAGTAAAATCCGTAATGCCAATATCTATCAGTCCATTCTTTATATTCTCTACCGCTTCATCAATATTTACAGTTTTCTTTCTATTTTCCTCTATCAGTGCAATATTAGTGTTAATCTCGGATGTTATTGTTTGTAACTCCTTTTGGGCATTTTTAACCGATTGCTCATAATCCTTTTCATTTTTTACATATAACTCAATTACATCATTATATTCTTTACGCATAAGACACCAAAATCTATCCCTAATTTTACTCTTGGATCCTTTTATATCCGCAATTCTTTGATTATACAGAGTAATTTCGTTATTAACGTTTTTAATAATGCTATTTATAGATTCTATAATTTCATTAATTGGCTGCAGAGAAACCTGAATGCTAGGTGTCTTTGCCTTCTCTCTCAAAGTATTTAGATTATGCTCCAATACAGAAATAAGGTTCGCACTAAGACTTTCTATTTCCGCTTTATTTTTTTCGAGAAAAGAATCATCTTTAATGGCATTAAAAAAATCAGTCGCTTTCTTTATTTGCGCATCGTAACTAGAAATCATCTGCTCAATCTGAGATTTGTCTCGATTATAACTCTCATCAAAATAAGCATTAATCTGTTCAAGAAAATTCTGTGTAATGGTTTTTTGCTGGCAGAAAGGGCATACGCCTTCTTCACCATCTATATGAACATATTTAATTCCTGTATTAACCCAATCCGAATTTCCTAACGTTTCAATCAACGAGGCTACCGCACTATTCTTATTACCAATTATAACCTTAGACAGCAATTCTGATTGCTCAATATCTTCAACATTAATCAAGACTTTTGATAAAGGCTGTCTACCCTGAGCTTCACCTTGAAGCTGCCGAGCCTCTTTCTTTAAATCATCTACAGAATAATAAAGCTCGCCTTTCGGTTTTTCTAAAGAAATAATATGTTGGAAAAGGGTATTTTTATTTCCTTTTAATCCATCTAAGCAGAACTCTAAAACCCTATCTCCTCCGGTGTATTCCGTCTTGATTTTCCATATTTGTTTCTTGTATTCTTCAATATCACCTAAGTGCTTTTGCTCATCTTTTGTCTTTTTTTCTTCAATTTTCTGCTTTTGCTCTGTCAATTTTTTTACTTCAGCACTTGTAGTATCAATTACCTTTTGAGCGTCAGCATTTCCCTTCGATAAGGTGAATATACCATGTATTCCCTCTGATTCGTAAAAGATATCCTGAACAAATTTTTGATTGTAAACTAGTACAGTGTCGTTCTCTTCAAGTCCCTCTATCCTGCATTGTAAAAATCTTGCTCCTGTCTGATCATATAGGAATTCCGAAAAAGTACTCTTTCCTGTTCCATTTAATCCGTACAGTAAGTTTACTTTCTTATCAGTATCAAGCACAGCCTCTTTTTTATAACTTGCTACCCCATTTAAAACTATTTTAGATATCATTTCAATCCTCTCAATTTTTCGCTTCATTATTGTGTTATCATCTATACAGTCTATAATATTATGATTCTCATCTAGATATTAAACTAACACTACCTTAATGATTTCAGTACACCCACAATCAATCTATCGTTAATGATTTTATAACCAAGTATTCTAAACATTTATTGGCAAAATATTCAGGTGCTTTTTCTCCTAAAATTGGATTCATTATACCGCCAAAGTTTTTTATCCTATAGTTCTATTTTTACTTTTGTGTGGTTGTTATTTCTTATGGAACCATTTGAAGATGACACTCACCTGTTTTTCATTTAATCCCAATCGAATGCTCTTTTTAATCTACTCTTGTAGAAGATAAAAAATGAGTTTATCTCATTACTTGTATTTCCTCATACCAGTCTGAAAACCATTCTTACATCCATGTGGGTTTTTAAGTCTTTTTAATGCATCCTTCTTGATCTTTTTCAAAGACAAAATGATTATAAAAATGCTTAAGATGCAATATTTCTAAGTTTACATTTATTGTACCAACGCTATGACTCCCACGTGAGAGCTTAATTCTAAAAATTAGTAAAATGCTTAAGAGTTCCAAGAGTTAATAGCACTTTTTTTAAATAATTGGATGAACACAAGTGCTTACTACCAAGTGCTTACTACCACGTACTTACTATAAAGAAATTTACGTTTACTGGATTCCAAAGCTTAAAATATGTATTCACTTAAGCTTTGAAACAGATTTATCTAACCGTTTGGCTTAAGTTCCAAGACTTAAGTGAAAAGCTGAAATCATTAAATATTTGAATGTATACCGCTCTTTTAGAGCAGAGGATCTTTATCATACACATACTTATTTATCTCTATAATGAGATCCGCACTGTGCCACCTCTATGTTTCCATTCCTTATACGATATACAAGACGATTGCAATCGTCTATTCTTCTGCTCCAAAAACCTCTTAAATCTCCCCTCAGAGCTTCAGGTTTACCTATTCCCTCATAACCGTTTCTTTCAATATCCTGTAGTAACTGAAGTATGCGTTTAATAGTTTTTCTATCCTGCTTCGTCCAATACTCAAAATCCTCCCATGCTTCATCTGAAAAAATTTTATTCATAATCTACCTCATGGACTTTTCCCTTACCTGCATTGAGCTGGGCGATAGATTTTCTTAGTCTTGTCATATTTTCATCCCTATAAAACGGATCAACAGCTACTTCAAATGGTATTCTTTGCTCATTCGCAAGCTTTGTAAGAAAAATATTTATAGCCGTAGACATACTTAAGCCCATAGCTATACAAGCGCTTTCAGCCTTCGCCTTGATTGTATCGTCTACTCTAAAATTTACTTGAGTCATAATTTACCTCCATTAACATCGTATTTCTAGCATTCTCTTTACATCGTAAAGCATTATATACAATATAACATATAATTAACGATTCCTCCATTTAAGGAGAATCGCCCCCGCATGTGCGGGAAATACTAGTAATTGATATAAAGGTTTATCCTTTATCTCGGGATCACCCCCGCATGTGCGGGAAATATTTGAGGCACGCCGTAGCGAAACTATGACGCATGGGATCACCCCCGCGTGTGCGGGAAAAACAAAGCGCACACAGTATCATGCCCAAAGTACCCGGGATCACCCCCGCATGTGCGGGAAAAACTTACAAACGCTGCGTCCGATGCACTTGATGCCGGGATCACCCCCGCATGTGCGGGAAAAACTGGCCACATCGTTGAGAGGTGTTCCCGGCTCTGGGATCACCCCCGCATGTGCGGGAAAAACTGGCCACATCGTTGAGAGGTGTTCCCGGCTCTGGGATCACCCCCGCATGTGCGGGAAAAACTTTCAAGATTGGGGATTCAATGCCGCGGGGTTGGGATCACCCCCGCATGTGCGGGAAAAACTCTATCTCGTCAAATGAAGTCAGCCATACGCCGGGATCACCCCCGCATGTGCGGGAAAAACGCAACCGCAAGTATTGCTTGAATCTATGCAGTGGGATCACCCCCGCATGTGCGGGAAAAACTCTTCAACGATACCCACATGGTCAAGACTTCCGGGATCACCCCCGCATGTGCGGGAAAAACTCTTAAAAATCCCTGTTTAAAGCTACTTTAACTAGAGAACATCAAGAATTTTATTCACTTTTAATGCAAGCTTTGCTATCAGTTTAGCATCTCCAAGCGCCCGGTGCGGAACAGTAGCTGATATTCCATACACTTTAAGAACATTATCAAGCGCATAACTCTCTAAGAACATCTTTTCTTTCTTAATAAATCTCATTACATCAATTTCTCTGTTATCAAGAAGCTCTTCGTTCATAGAGCGTAGCTCATTATTTATAAATCGCATATCAAACGCAATGTTATAACCTAGAACAGGCAAATGTCCTATAAACTGTTTCAACCCATTAAGAGCCAAGTTAGGATTTACTCCCCGATTGGCGAGCTCTATATCGGTAAGCCCAGTTAGTTGGGTTATAGCTGGGGAAAGATTCAATGAATCCCGTTTAATTAAACACTGATAGTCATCTACCTGCTTGTCGCAAATTCTAATTGCGCCTATTTCTATGATTTTGTCGTCTGTTTCGTTTAGCCCACTAGTTTCAATGTCTAAAATAACAAATTTCTTATCAGATAAAATCTCAAAGTCACTTGCAGTATAAACATTTTCATCCTTTTCTATGGCCTCTAAAGAGCAGTCATCATCTTTTTTGAGTTTTTTATTACTGTACATACGCGCCTTATGAAAATGATATGCCTTGCTAAAACCATGTTCTTGGATATCATTACGCTTATTACAATTTGGGGTAAATATAAGCGGGATTCCGTCTAAATATACAACTCTTCTAGCAGAATTAATGGTACAGAAATCATAACCAATCTCATTTTGGGCAACAAAAGATAATGTAGCAGATCCTGAACCTACACAGTTAGAAACTCTACTCCAAAGTTTCTCACGAATACGACTATTAAGGTTTCCTACATACACTCCTGTATCAATTTCTTGCATCCATTTAGTTAGATCTCCTCGTAGTGATCTAGGACATTTGCTGAGGGTAATTATGGTAAGCGGCATGTCAATCTGTCTCACTATAATTGATTCCTGCAGAAACAGCTCCCAATTTATCATCCCATAATTGCAAAACATCTGCTTCAACCTGCTGTTCTTCAGGTACAGCCAGTATGTATTGAATATCCTTGACAATCTGGGGAAGCAATTTCCCCGAAGTAAAGTTATCTCTCATGCGTAAACGCATCTGCGACCCAATATCAATACTGCTGTCCTGCTCTTTTTCTCCTGCAAGACAAAATGCAAGTGGAATAGTAATTTCAGCTTTGTAAAGATCGGCAATATCATAGACAAATGAAAGATCGTGCCCCACATGTACAAATCCCAAGCCAGATGCTAAGCCAAGTGCATAAACTACGCTCTGTACCAAACCGTAAAGACAGACATTACCAGCAGAAAGTGCTTGATTAACTGCAGAAGCATCTTCAAAAATCTCGTAATTATAATCTCTGCCGTTCCACGGAACATGATATTTACGTGACATTCTTCGATATATGGTGCGCACACGCGCTCCTTCACGCCCTCGTAGTTGTTGCATTGTGTAAGCTGAACAATCATCAGATGGAAATCTCATCTGATACATTCTTCTTGCTACCTCTAGTCTAGTCCTCGTGTTCGATACAAGCTTTGCTTGCAACATGAGAAGCTTTGATGTCCGCGCTAACGGCCTACCGTAAGCATAGGTTCTTACACCAGACTCGCCTACCCATATTACGCAAACGCCCACACTTCCCAACAACTCCATAGCACGATGAGTTATTGATGTTCCTGGCCCTAGTAGTAAAACACTCATTAATGCTGCAGGAATTCGAAATGTTCCCTCTTCTTTGTAGGCGGTAATGGCACTGTCTATTCGATTAATCTTAGCGTATTCAATATAGATAAAGCTTATTCGATCAGAAGCGTGAGGGAGTTCTTGTAACTTAACTTTCTCCGCGCCAACGTTTGCTTTCATTGCAACTAGTCCTAACAGTTCCATGGTCTTCTCACGAAAACCAACTATTGGGGGATAACCGTCATCATTCCAAAGCCATATGCCTTTTTCTTACCAATACCATTAACAAGAGCACTTCTAAAAAGTTCCACGTCTTCTACAGTTAGAAATCCCTGATATACTGTCTTAACTAATCGAATAGGTTTCTGAGATTTCCTAAAATAAGAGAAACCTCTCTCTACAATGTCAAATTCTCCTGCTTCTAAGCTAAACCCGTACTTTTGTGCGCGCGATGTAAGAAACTCTATTTGTTGTGCACGTGTGACGTGCGGAACTACACGGCCTCTTTGTCTTTTCCCATTTTGAACTTGTTCACTCGGAAGAGAGATTACCGGGTTAAGAGCTACACGAAACCGTAGCCTATCTCCTTTTTTAAGTGATGTAAGTAGTGAGTCGTAGTTCTTTGTTGCTGCGGTATGAGTAACTCCATATTTTTCCAGTTTCGTCAAGTCTGGCTTTGAATTACTAAGTACCAATAAATACTGCTTGCCTTGAAGCGTGTCAACACGCCAAAGTTTACGACTACGAGTATGTGTTAGCCATTCTTCAGGAAAACTTTCCTCAACCCATGCATGAAAAGTTTCTACATGTGCAAGATCTCGCATGGTTTTGAGATTGTCGCAGTTAATCTCAACTCTACTGAGATACATCATTGTTCACCTCTAAGATACTGAATGCATCATGCTCCATGCTTATGTAGTCTTTACTGAATGTTAACTCATCAACAGAAGCTGATTTTTTATCGTGTGTGTTATCAAACATAGGGCATATTGCCTTAAGGGGAAGGTCAAAGCGAGCTTCGTATCGGTAGCCAAATCTTCTGTTTTTATTAGAAAAGGAAAACGCGATATCGTGTCTTAGTTTACGAACAAAAGGGCGCTCCATACTGCTTTGATAGAGAACAAGGAGATCGGCATCCGCATATATAGGAATAAACAAATCGCCGCCTACACTATGCATGAGGGAACGAATCTTCTTTTGTTGCCATTTTTGCGCCATCCATGGGTATGTTCTTAGTAGCGCAAACGGGTCTTCTTCTTGCATGCCAATTATAAAATCGTACGAAAGTGGAAAAGACCTACGTCCCAAACAAAGTTGGAAGTATGGTGCAGCAAGAGCTTGTTCAATTCTTTCAAGAAAAAGACCATCCTCTGAACCAAGAGCAACTAAAAACACGGCGTCTTCAAGGCAGTAACGGTTAGTGACATAATTGCCGTTAGGATTCCTGGTAGGATTTGATTTTAATGCAATGTGATAGTCCTTAAGCAGGTTTCCTTGCTGGTCAATTCGAACTGCAAAAGCAAGCTCGTTAAGTTGCTTAAGGTCAGCATCATGGGGTTCATTTCTTCTATAGCCAAAAGCAGCAGCTATCATTCCGATCACCGCACTTTTAGACGGGTAATAGTCTGTGTGGCGTGTTTCAAAATGAGAACTTGTCCCCCAGGATTGTAGAGGCCCCGCAAATTTTAGCAATAAACTTTTCATAAGAATCCTCACCAAATAATGTGCAAATGTATTACTATAAAATTTCAGTTATTTTAGTCGCTAATTCATCTAGTAAGGCTTGCATTGATGGTTTTTCTTCTCCTAATTCCTGCATATGTTCACAGGTTGCAAGGCTAACGTAAAACGAAGCAAGTGGCTTGTGGACAATTTTTTCAGTTTTTGTCATCTCTTGTGCAAGTTTAGCAGTAGATTGGCTTGCATATCCGTCTGTTGATTTTACAGGTTCTTCAAATGCGCTTACAAGATTTACAGGGCGATCATCGCGTAACGTTATCAGAAGAAGGTGCGGTAACGTTTGATTTGCAAAGGTATTAGCTTTTCCTGTAGGCATAGACTCTACAAACGCTTTAACAAAAAGCTTTACAGAAGTTGCAAGGGCTTCCTTGTCGTCATCTAACTGTGACAAAAACTCATGTAAAGCAATGCTTGCGTAGCGGTACAGTTCAGATGAATTGTACTCTACCGTACCAAGCATACCTGCTCCTGCATTGTCCTTAGGCGACAAGTCGTCAATTGCTGTAAAGTAATCAAATTCATGTTGTATAGCATGTGTAGAAATTGCGTGAGCTACCTGTGCAGAGGCGTCTTCATTAAGTGATGGATCATCAGCTAGCATGCGTCCAAAAAGCGCTATATCTATAGAAAGACCCTTATGTAAGAGCGCTTGCAGTAATTTTTTATCGTCAACGCCGTCTATCGCAGCTTGGGCAAGCGCGTTTGCCTGTTTTTCTCCTATAAAGAAAAGAGCTTTTGCTTTTCCATCTTTTGTTTTAACGCCCGCGTTATTGAGTGCCTTTTCTCCGAGCTTCGATGCGTCTTCGTCTGAGATTGATGAATCAAGCCTAACAATCTTCTTTGCTATATAGTCAACAAGATAGAGCGTGCGTACTCCTACATTTTCTTCAGCGCTATGTTCTTTAAAATATGTGCGCATTGCCCTCTTCCAACACTGAGAACTCACGCGCGCACGTGTAGAACCTCCATATTGCGCTGTCTTTGGACTGCCAGTATCGTCACGATTGATATTGCATGGGGGTAGTGTTTGTAGTGCGTGAATATCTATAAAGAGACGATTGTTCAGATTGTTCATAATGATTTCCTTTCTTTGGTACTTCCTTAAAAGTAGTGTTTATACGTGATGATTAATTAAAGCGATAGTATTCCTGTGCCCATGAAAGACGTATTTTCTCTGGAATAAAGTTAAACAAATACAAATCGCGTGCCAAATGTGGATAGTTAATATGTTGGTGGCTATCCTTCGTTTTGCTTTTAAGAATCCTAGTCAATTGCCTCAGGTTATAGTAAAAGTGCTCAATATTATCTGAGGTAATTAAATTAGAAAAACGCCTATCCATTGCGTTGCGCTGCTTTTCATCTGAACGCAATATTCTCAAGTAAGAACCCATATTATATGAGGAAGATTGTGCCAAAGCGTTTTCGTTAGTGCCAGTGTTGTCAGAGTGTATATCTTCTACTGACAAGCTTCCCTGTTCATACAGGGCATATATTTGCAGGGTATAAATCACCGCCTGCAATTTCAGATTTTTCTCCTCATACTCGCTTAAAAAGTCATCGGGGACATTCGTTAGTATTAACGGCCAGATATCTACTGATTGGCTAAGTGGCTTTCCAATAGAATGCCGCAACTTTGCAAGAATCGCTCTGCGTGATGCTGCATCAGCATTGCTAAGATACTGCCTAACAATCTTTTGTACGGCATTTGATACTTCAGAATAGCCTGTAGTTGTCTCGTTCATGAGCACTCCTTTCTGCATGGCACATTACTGTTCTGACAGTTTGTTAAGTCGATATATAAAAGCGTTGTAAGCTGTAATAATATTTTTTGTTGTAGCAGCTCCGCTTGTTTTTTCTGTTACGGTAATACCATTTAAATCTCTTGTATTGGCGTTAGCAACCATCTGGCTTGCTTCTTCTTTTAGTAGTTGCTTAACGGTTGCTCTCCATCTATCGCAGCATTCGTTTTTTGAATCGCTTGGATTAATCCCTGCGAGCCAATCTCTAAATGGGCGATCGAGCAAAAAATAGACATGGTTGATTGTTCTATCAATAAATGTAGCGGAATTATCATCGCTCCGATTTTGTATGTCGCACATGTCTTGAAGGAAGTGCTCATACGTTTTACTAACAGCAGTTTCTGTATGGTTTATCTCATGATTTACACGATAGACCCATCCATCATTACCTACGTCTGTTATCAATTCTTCGTGAACGTATAAATTATCATATACCTCGTCAGTAAGGACAGGCGACAGTTCACTGCCATTATCCTTTACGCTAATGGCTTCTAGTACAATGTGTGAATTCTCTATACATGGACTAATGCAGTCTAGCCAGCTTATCACCTCTGGTCTGTGATATTTTTCGCTATCATCAAGAGAGTGTGTTAAGGTAAGCAAGCTATAGGAGCGCCACATTGCTTCTTCAGTACGTTGCTGTTTAACACGCTGTTTTTTAACACGCGGTTTTTTAATACGGAGCTTTCTGGGAGTAAATGTATCTTTATTAACTCCAGTTTTATTATACTCCCACAAGGTCATTGGTTCTATAAATGCATTTTTGTGATCGAGGTCGGGAAGTTTAACGAGAGAAAGCGTAAACGGTTCGTTTTCATCCTTTCTTGAAGGGATATACACTGCACGGCTCCATCGCGTATATAGCTGCGCTATATTGTCAACTCGAGTATTAGAAAATGCATGCTGTATGTTTTTGGCACCTGAATATTCCCAACATGGTTTTTGAACACTTGCTGCTGATTGATATGGATTTGCAGCCACCCAGTTTAGCATAAGTGTTTCAAACAGATTGGACCCCGCAAGTGTAATGCCACCTAAGTCAAAAAGCCAGCCTTTAGAGACTTTATATTTTTTTGTATCAAAAAAAGCCTTGTCAGGATTCCCTACATAGCCTTGCAGTGTAACAAGCCATCGTGCAAGCTCAGCGCAGGTTAAGTGTTTTTTATCTTTCTCGTTTCCTTTTGGAGAAAACAATGCAATTTTATTATTACTTTCTGAGATTAAACGATTAATATATTTCCCCGAAATTGGGGTAGGCTTCTTTTCTTTGTGTTTATTTTCTTTGAGTTTATCGCTACTAATATCTTCTGCTAGTACCTGCATAAACGGGTACTCGTCATCAAAAAGATAAAACCTGTTATGCCAATTGTCCAGATAATCACATACGATATTTGGAAAACAGCGTGCTTGCCATACTTCTTTCCATATATCGATGCTCTCTTCATCAAAATCTTCTGCTTCATCTTCATCTGGATCGAAGGTGCGTGCATAGCCTTTAGTGTCGTAGCGCGCAAATACTGTGTGGAGGACTGCAAGTAGTAAGCGCAAAATGGAAAAATCTTGCGCCTTCATATCGCCTGCAAGTGCTTTATATTCATGCGCAGAGTGAAAGACATCTATCATTGAGGCCAGTTTTGTATGTCCCAAATCGTCTACAATTACCGAAATCCACGGCTCTTCTAAAAGATTGAACTCATGCATCGTGAGGCTCCTTTTGGCAGAGAATACCCAGTTCTTGATTATATTTTAATGTATAGCCACAAAAAGTACAGGAAGCGTTGTCATCGAAAATGAGAGCTAACGAGTCGTGCAACCATGGTTGACACTTCCATTCAGGCAGGTGACCCTGTCGATAGACTTCTAGCTCTCGAATGCAATGTTCTGTATCTTATGCTGTTCTCGTAAACAGAGACGGAAGGCTAATAGTTTCACGAGCGATTTTCATAGCAACGTAGGGTATGTCGATTTGATCTTTAATATCATTACCATCAGAAAATGTACCGTAGCCAGAACCAATCTTTTTCAGGGCTATTATTTCAATCGATTCTCTAGAATTACGAACTTGTGCAATTCCTGCTTCCTCTGAGTTTTCGGCAACGCTATTAGACAGTAATCCCATAATGGATTTTTTACCAATTCCTAAACGGGGTTTATCAATGCGATAATTACAAGCTTTAAGCTTATTAGCATTGCTTTCGTTCATATACTGGTCTTTTGCTTGTGCATATACATCTTTGAGATCATCTGTCAGTGAAATATCTGAAGACCCATATACTTCTTGCACCAGATGACAAATATCTTCTGGTATGTGTATCACTTGAGGTAAGAAATACTGCGTCCTCATGAGGAGATAAGCACCGTACACTGCGATTGCGCCCTTATCAAACCTAAACACCTCTGATGTGCCAAGTATATACACATGTGGGGTTGTTACACGCGCGGGTCTTGCTATCACATGCCTATGTAGCCTACCTACCCTTTGTAAAATCAAATCCATTGGCGCTAAATCTGTAACTAACACATCAAAATCAATGTCTAGTGATTGTTCTAGAACCTGGGTTCCTATAATAATGGCTTTATAGGGCCGTTTTGCGCCTTTTCCGATTGCTTCGCTAATCCTTTTTTCTTTTCTTATGCGGTCGGTAGCGATGAACTGGGAGTGAATAAGCGTAAGTTCATCATGGTCAAACTCTTCAAGGCATGCGTTATAGATTTCTTGAGCTCGCTGCACTGTATTAACAATGATTCCCGCAACCCCACCACCTCGTAATAGCTCTTTCAATGTAGATAGTAAAACACCATGTTTTTCATCATCAACAAGTTTGTGCACATCAATTTGTAAGGAATGCAGTCCGTTGCGCTCATATATGGCTTTTTGTTTAATGCGCGCGCCATCGGTATACGTAAGCAGTGGATATGTTTCAGAATTGGGGTTGTATTCGGTTCTATCGCACTGAGTTTTCCACTTTAAACCAAGTCCTTTTACATAAGCTCGTAGTAGGGCATCTCTTCGATCAGAAGGTAATGTTGCGGAAAGCAACAGTACTGGAACACCATATGCTGCCATCCACATGATTGCTTCTTCAAGATACTGATTCATGTATGTATCGTATGCATGGACTTCATCAATAACTACGACTTTTTTGCTAAGCCCCAAGTGCCTGAGCATGAGGTGTTTCTGCTTAAGTCCAGCTAATAAAAACTGATCAACAGTTCCTACTACAAAGTCATCTAGCAAGGCTGTCTTTCTTCCAGAAAACCAGTCATTTAGAATTACTGCAGAATTCATATCGCCATTATTCATACTTTTACACGCTTTAGCAATGTATGCAAAGTCTTCATTAAGTGCTGCTTTTCCATGCACTAATCTAAGTCCAAGTGATCCATTGAAATCGCCAATAATACCTTTAAGCCATTGGTGTACACGCGAAAACATGCCATTTGAGGTTGCTTGAGTGGGAAGTCCAAAAAATAGTCCGCTTTTTCCTGTTTGGCGAGCTAATTGTTCAGCGGCACTGAGCGCCGCTTCAGTTTTTCCAGATCCCATTGGTGCTTCAAGTATAACTATTCCAGGGTTGTTGCAAGTACTCATGGATTCATATATTGTTTGTTGAATACCATTAGGCGTAAACCCAAAACGCTTATTATATTGTTGGTTTGCATTGGCTGTGCATAATGATGGCTGCCACAAATCTTTTGTTCCATGGTTAATCCATGCGTTCCAGCCTTTTTCGAGGCGCTCGTTCTGATTAGCAACCTCGCTTTCTTCAATTGATATAAGAGGAAAAAAGTGTTCATTGCTTGCAATCCAGTCTGCCATAATAGCGAGGCCACAGAGAACCATTTGAGCTGGCTCACTTATTTCTGGAAGATCTGCAACACATTGAAAATCATTTCTTTCGAGCGCCCATGCAAGAACCTGTTCTTGAGTATTTTTCCATAACTGAGCAACTTCACTTATACCTTCTGTTTGATAAAAGTGATCGGGGTAGGCGGCAAGATCATCTAAGTACACTCGAGGACTATCCAGGGGTTTCCCATGGTGAGCGCCTACAATAGCACATATTCCGTGAGGTACTCCGCATTTTTCAAGTATTGCTTGCCCTGTAATGGTGTGATGGCTCGTGCTCCAGTCTTTGGTAGAGGTTATAAACTTGTCAGCTCCTTTAAAACCAGCAGCTATTAGCTTATTTTTGAGCTGTATATCTAACTCTTTTGAGTTGGTGAAGGCTTCTTTAAACTGAAAAACTGGTGTAGCCTTGCCAATGTCATGAACAGATGCTACAAATTGAACCAAATTTTTTGCACACGCGGGATTTGATAGCGAAGAGGTAAGCATAGTTCGCTGGCTCGAACTGAGCCAATGCTCCCAAAGCAAGCCAATTACATTGGCGGTGTCTACTAAATGTTGTGCTAGTGGAAGCCAGAGCATAGCACCATCATATTCTGCTTTTTTACCCCAAAGAGCTGCGTTAATCTTGGTCATAACGGTCCTTCCAAAGCCGCTATAAATAATATAAGATGTTACGTTCTCTAGTATACATGGGTGGCTGGACAAAATATGTGTTTGTTGGATTTGCAAGTAAGACGGGAATAAAAATGATAAAGTTGTCAAGAAGGTTACGGTGTATATGTACCGTTTTGAAAAAAAATTTCATATCATTCACTTGATATATAATCCAAATTACTATAAGTTCAGTTCAAAAGTTAGTAGAACACTAAGTTGATCACTATACGTGATTCCTAGAGTTAAGTGAACGTACACTAATAAGTCTTGGAACCCTATTTTAATCACATAATAAAACAAAAGTATAATACACAATCAATTTGTAATTATTGAATGTAACTGAAACCCCTTGTACACTTAAATAGCTTAATTTCTAATTAAGTCCACACTTAAGTTGCTTCAGTAGCGTTCAATTTAGATGGAATCTTGCTCTAATATTTTAACTTCATACTGGTATTTATCGCTTCTATAGTATATTTCGACAAATTCAATAGGAATATGCTTATAAGAAAATGTCTTACGCTCTTTGAATAGAACAGGCATACAAGAATCAATATTCAAATAGTCCTGTATGGCCTCAGTAGGTAAAATAGCTGAGATGCGTTCATCAGCCTCATGCGGTATAACACCATTGGATCTAAACAAATCGTACAAAGACGCATTCTTATCTTTAAAATAATCTTTAGGTACCGTCACTAAATTTTTAGGAAAATATGCTCTATGAAATCCAACATTTTCACCCCTAAAGTAACGTATACGCTGCAAACAATACACCTTATCTTGAGGGCTTAACTCTAAATATGTTTGTACTTTCAAATCAGGAGTAACCAGTTCACAAGAAATCAAACCTGAAGTCATCCATTCAGAAAGATGCTTGTTCTCATCTCTAAAACCACTAACAGCAGATAGTTGGAGTGGTATCTTGTTATCTAATACTAAAGTTCCGATGCCAGGCTGTTTAAGAACAATCCGATCTTTTTGTAAATCATCAATAGCCCTTCTTACAGTAATTCTGCTGACAGCAAATTGTTCTTCCAAAATTTTTTCCGAAGGAAGGAGGCAACCAGACTTATATTCACAATCCAAAATTTTCTGTAGTAGCATCGAATACACTTGTCTATACAAGGGAATACCTATCCGACTATCTGCCTTGTCAAACATCATCTCATAACTACCTTGCTTTTCTTATTTTATCTACAAAAATACGTGCTTTTTCAGTATTAATGATGTTAGACATATTACCATCTTTTATCCAAGTTGCAACACTTACACCATCATAATATTTGATTAATTCAGAAATATTATCACCCGTTGCACCTCCCCCAAGAAAAACGGGAACATCGGGAATCGATCCCTTTATTTGGCGAGCAATATCAATACTTTCTTGTACATTTTTTCCTGAAGTGAAGATGCCGTCTGCAAATGCTTCATGAACTAATTCCCAAGCTGCCTTATCATAAGGTTTCCTTGCTATAGGCATGCCATGAACTTCATAGACATCTGCAAATATTGGAATATTGGAACCTAATCGCATTTTTAGTTCGATAATATCAACACATTGTGCTTGCAAAATACCTGCACTTGTAACGCTCGCACCCGTATAAAGATGTTCAACTCGAATAAAATCTGCTTGAGCAGCTTCTGCAACCGCCAGAGACGCTACTCCATCCCAATTTATTAAGACACCTATTAATAAATCAGGGTAAATCTTTCTTATTTCATATGTGATTCTAGTCATAAAGGCAACAGTTCTAAAATCTGAAAACTGTTTAATAGGCATATCATTCATATTCTGTATGATGACACCATCAAAACCACTTTCTTTTATTATACGAGCTTCATTTAAGCATGCCTCTATAATTTCATTTAAATTTTTACTATTTTTATACGTACCAGGTAAAGCAGGTGGCTGCAGCATTGCAAATACTGGTTTGTTTAATAATTTTTTATTCATTGTTAGCTCACTTTAATTTTGTTAAAATATTCCATCGACTGATTAAATATCTGACCACTTGGCAATACCCCATATTCAGTGATATATGAATATATACAATCTGCCGTCACTTCAATAAGCTCTGGTATGCAAGTTTCTATGGAATAATCTTTTAATTGTGGTTTACAATACTCTGGTTTATAGTCAACTCTAACAAGTTCTTTATGAATACCTTGCATACTCCTCATATCAAGCTTTATAAAAGGTGTAATAAAATAAAGTTTTTTGCCAAGTATTTTACATAGCATTCCTACCATATCGGAACCAATAGTATTAAAGCCAGAACCATTTGGATAAAAAGTTTCGGCTCCCATCAGAACACAATCACACTGCTTCAATTTAAAGTAAATCGCAGCATCTGGAAAAAATGAAAGATTTACATTTTTTAATTTATTTAAGCTTAAATATGGAGCCCCTCCTCTAATAGATGAGCTTTCTGGAATTAAAATATTTATCCGTCTACTACTAGCAATTTTTCTTATAACTTTATCTATAGTACTTGAATAATCAAAAAGCATAAATGTGTCACAAGTAGATAACTCATTAACCGAAAATGATAAGATAATATCCAGGTTCTTTTTATTTTCCTTCATAAGGTTATCAATATTAAGATTTAATCTATGAACAAAAGCGTCTATATCTGATGAAGTCTCTAATCCATTGATCAGTAATAGCACACTATTATAAATCGACCTACTTGCAGAGCCTCTTGTTTTCATGTAATAATGCGCACATTGCAATACAATCTTCCTCATCATAGATAAATCACAATTACGACTAATGCATTCCGTACAGAGGCTTTTTAGCATATCTGCTATTTTGGAGATTTGTTGACTCGCTCCTAGCAATACATGATTTTTAATATCCTCATATGTTTTCTGCATAGTTGGTGCTAAAAATTCCTGAAATATATATTCATCATTATTCATATTAAATGCCCTTCAGAAACTCATAATTATTGGTCTTGTAAATACATTCCTTGGTTTCATCAGTGATTTGCATCAGGTCAAAAGCTAAAAGTGATGACGTAGTTAGTCTCTCGGGGAATGAGGTTCCAAATAAAATATGTTTTGTCTTTACAGAGGCAAGACATTTTCGTAAGATTTGTAATTCATATTGATTTGAAATTTCAACATACGCATTACTATGCCTGTTAACCACATCAATACATGTATAGCCATAGTCAAAACATCCCATATGCAGAAAGATAAATTTTATGTCTGGATAAGCTTCTAGATATTTTTCCCACTGTTGCGGAATGCCATACGCGCCAATTCCAGTAAAAATCTTAACGGGTAATTTTACTTTGTTAATTATATTGAAAATTTCATGCAAATTTGACTCTGAGTCCGGATAATACCCATGAAATACTGGATTGAACTCAATCATACGTATATAAGGCAGACTGCACGCATCTTCAGTATCACTTATCGAATCTACTGATTTAGGATTAATTACAGCACAACCGATCAATCTATCTTTAAACTTACCAACAATGTTACTTATATTATGATTATTTTCTTTGATGGAAAGGCCATTTAAGGAGGAAACAACTCTCTTTTTTATCCCATTATGATCCATATCAGCTAGTACTGATTTAATATCATAATGACCATTAGCATATAAAATATGTGAGTGGATATCTATCATAATACCCCTCCTAACCAAGAAATCCCATATAAACGCCCAATATCCCGACAATCATTGTAATAAAAATTAATGGTATAGCAGATATTTTCTTTTTCTGAATAAGGTAATACATAAGGCCGGTATAAGCCAAACCAAGAATACCGGGAGCCAAGCTATCCAGTACTTCTTGAATAATAAGAACACTCTCACCCTGACCTATAGTAATGGGACATTTTATTTCGACTAAAAGAGGAATAAACCCACCAACAATCATATAGGCAGCAATTGATGCTATATCAGTTATTTTGTCAATAATACCGGTTTTTGCAATAGATTCTACGAGTTTAACTCCTTGTTTATAACCTTGAAAGACACCCAGATATCTAACACCAAGAGAAACAATTGACATTCCCGCAACAAAAAAGAGAGGACCAAACCAACCTAAACCAGCCCCTACAAATGAAATTGCAAGACTAGCTAAAATAGGACGTACTGTTCCATTCAGTAGACTATCACCTAAACCAGCCAAAGGACCCATTAACGCCATTTTAACTGCTGAAATAGAAGATGCATCAAACCCGTCTTCATTTACATTCATTTCTTCCATAGCTGCAGAGATTCCAACAGGAATAGCAGAAGTTATATCATTCGTAAGAAAATATTCCATATGACGCGCATAAGCTTCTTTTTTTGCATCTTGATCATCATATAATTTCTCAATAACTGGCATCATAGCCTGTGTAAAACCAGCGTTTTGTTGCCTTTCATAATTATTGGCACAACGTATTGTCATTTGATTCCAAAAAACCTTTTTTAAATCTTTTTTATTTAGTTTTTTATCGTTCATCTTAATTCCCCTGGCTTGATTTTTTTATTACGAATTGATAATAAATACCACATAAAGCTAAAGATAATAAACCGATACCAATCATATTGACTTTAAGGTAAGATGCAAAAATAAAACCAATAATAAAAAATGGCCACATATTTTTTGTTTTAATTGTAGTCAGTAACAATGCAAAACCGACAGCGCCAATCATTCCACCACCAACAGCTAAACCAGTTATAATGCTAGAGGGAATAGCATCAATAACCAATCGGATAATATCAGCACCAAAATAAATTGCGAGAAATGTTGGAAGTCCATATAATACTGCATTTATTAACATTGGATATATCGTGTTATTTCTAATGAGCCCACGAGTATTAAGCTTCAAAGCCGCACTTTCAGCTCTATGCATGAACCATACATTAATTAATGAATTTTGAAATGTTGTAGCAATTTGACCTATAAAAGATATAGGAAGGGCTGTCGCGACTGCGAGCTCCGTCCCACCACCACCTAAGACAGCAATAGCAGTAGCAATAGCTGTTGAAATAGTTGGGTCAGGCGGCGCAGCTGTTCCAACAAAAATTACAGCTAAAAACATCAATTCAACAGTAACACCAACAGAAAAACCAGTTGCCATATCGCCCATAATTAATCCAACAACAGGACCAACAAAAATAGGTCTAAATATATGCGTTTGGAACGTATGCGAATCTATAAAAGCCACAGTAACAAATAAAGCGCACAAAAGTGCTTGAGCTAGAATGTTCATATATACCCCTTAGTTAACCGCATATCCCTTAAGCAATTCATCAACATCATGTGGTACATCATTAGGTAATGTACGATATTCTAAATGAATATGCTTTTTCATAAGATCTAACATTGCTTTATATTCATCATCATTAAGCCATAAGTTATCTAAAATTCTTTGTTTCCCAGGCCTCATATTCATATTTCCTATATTTATTTCGTTCACAACTTTGTTATTAGAAAGAATTGCGTTTGCCTGTTCTGGACCACGAACTATAACTATCGTTCTTAATTTAATTTCATCTTGCAATTCTACTTGCGCTTCGTTAATACTTAAAATTTTCAATAAGATGTTTTTTGGAGTTGTCATCTTTAATAAGGTCTGTTGAAAAGCATCTGCTGCAACCTTATCATCAACAACTATAACTTGTTGTGCATCGGCATAATTCATCCAAGCCGTTACAACTTGTCCATGAATCAATCTATCATCGATTCTAAAAACATTTATGCTCATATTTACTCCTTTATGTCCAAAAAACCTATTGATTCTTGAGAGGTATTACTAAGGATTTCGACCGCAGAAGATAATGATGTGTCATTAGGTAACAATGCAGCTTCTAAGACAGTAGGTAAATTCATCCCATAAAATATTTTGACATTAGGTTTTGTATGGGCAATCATACTAGCTACATTAAATGGACTTCCTCCTTTCAAATCGGTAAATATAAGACAGTCATCATCTTCGCCAATAAACTCATTAAAAATATCGGCAAGATCATCCACACTCATTAAGTTATTAAATTCATTTGCTTGAATATTAGAAACATTTCCAATTAAATAACCAACTGAATCTTTAATTCCTAAGGCCATTTTTCCATGAGAGATTAATAAGATTTTCAAGATTGCCTCCACAAATACATTGCATTTTTATAAAAAATATTTTCAAGATCATCACTGTTTAAATCTAAATGTGAAAATTTATCAATTTCAATATTTACTGGTTTATATGGCCAATCAGTGCCAAAAACAATCCTTTGTGAACCAATTTTTTTAATTGCATCTTTTAAAATTAATGGATTCATCTGACCTGATGTCTCTAGGTAAATGTTCTTATACCTTAAAGCCATCTCTATACAAGATAGACCGAATTCATAGTAACCCATATGGGTAAACACAAAATCAATTTTTGGATGTTTGCGCGCGTGTTCAGACCATGTATAAGGATTAGATAAAGGGGCAGTACCTACATGCATCTGTACATGAACACCATAGTGTTCAATTTGTGAGAAAATATCATCAAGCTCTGGCCTATTGTCAGGATAATATCCTTGTTTCCAAGAGTGAAACTTAACGCCGTTCATTTTTAAATCACCTAAACAACGATCAATTTCATCGAGAGCATGTGGATCCTTAGGATTAATAAAAGCATAAGCTTCAACAAAATCAGGAAGTTCACGCTGAGCTGTATAAACTAAATCGTTTTGTTCAACCGTAGATACACCACTTAAACAAGAAATGCCAACTTTCTGAATACCATATGAACTTAAATCATGGTACATATCAGAAGCTGTTACACATTCCCCAGAACTGGTTGGCCCAAAATGAGAGTGTATGTCATAAATTAACATTTATGTATCTCCTTTAGCGCTAATGGTTATAACGTTATAATCATTATAGCAACAAAATTTTTAAAGTAAAGGAACTTAAACAATAAATTTTTGATAAAAGTTAAAGATCTAAATGCTGCAATCATAAAGAACCTTATAATGAAATTTACTAATCCTAGTATGCTGTGATATAAAAACAATTTATTTAGTTATAAGCTCATATGTAAAATATTTGCCTTTACATAATTTATCTAGGAAGATTCGGCTCTTCGCACGCAACATAAGCGCCCTATTTACTCTTGAATACTGAATCAGTTTAGAAGATAGTACAACTTCATATGGAAGTTAGCATCTGACAAGTTAAACACTCCAACTGGATGTAACGATGCTTCTTAATCTGTAAATGTTCTCTTTTTTTTAATCCATAATCTATCAAAGTTTTCCAAGTTCAGATATCAGTACTTTGTCTATCGTCTGATTCTTTTATCCGAAAAACTCATAGTATCAAGAAATACCAGTATCTTTACATTACCAATCTGTTTCATGTATATATTTAACTACAAAAACCATCCTCGAAAACACTCAAAAAAGTGCCACACAATACTGTCTACGAAAATCGTACCGACATTGGACTATCCTTACAATCTTAAACATGGACAATCTTAACTTTACACCAAGCACAAAACTAAAGACAATAACATGTAGTACACGGAGCTTAAAACAAACAACTTAGCCTAATCTAAAAGACCCTCGCGAAGCTGCACGCCAACCTTGTAACCAATCAATGCCTACAAAATGTGCAGCTATTCCCATGATTCTTTTCCAAACGTCCAACATATCCCAAACCATTCAAAATACTACACTCTGTTTTTTAGAGTATCACTAAATCCGCCTAATTATAGGTCGTTTTCAGATTTTTAGTCCCATCCCAGTTCCAGTACTGGAGCAAAAACTCTATAATAATTTTACTTGTGCAATTTTTTTATATCTGATTGGTTTAATTTTTCTAAAGATATGAGTTGGGTCTTTGCAAGATTTCTAAGTTCAATCATTCTTTCTTTTTGTTCCATTCCTTTGCTAATAAGAACAGCATTGTAGCTTTCCATATTTGCAAGCACCAATAACTCATTTAAACTTGCATAGTCTCTCATATTTCCTTTTAGGTCAGGATTTTCTTCACGCCACTGTTTTGCTCTTTTATTATAGAGTGCCACATTAAGCATATCTGCTTCAGTTGCATATTTAAATGATAACTGCTCATCTGTAAGGTCTTTTAATAAATACTCTTTAATAGCATCTGTATGAATTTTATAATTGATTTTAGATATTTCTCTATGCAGATTCCAAGTTAATGATAATTTTGAGTTTTCATCTTCTTTTAGTCTTTTATAATCCTGAATAATATATAGCTTAAATTCTGGAGAAAGCCAAGACGCAAACTCCATCGCTATATCATAATGAGCATAAGTTCCACCATATCTACCAGCTTTTGAGACTATTCCAATAGCTCCAGTAGATTCTATCCATTTGCTTGGCGTCATCGTAAATCTATTTAAACCTGCTTCATTTCTAAACGTGTCGAATTGCACACGGTTAAAATTTGGATTATTAAGTGCTTCCCATAAGCCTATAAATTCGAGAGTATTTCTATTTCTCATCCAGTTTTGGATAATAAATCTTGGATCATCTGTGTTTTTATATTTTGCCATATCAGTAAGACTTATATAATCATTCTTAAAATCTTCTGTGTAAACCTCAATATCAAACCCTTTAGCTGAAATTTGATCTTTTTTAATTTTTGACAATATAAGCCCCCTTATTCTGGCTTAATCTTTATTACTTGTATTATAATATAAAAAAATGGCCAGAGCACCGCATGCTTCCTGACCTAATCTTATGATTAATATCCCAAATCATTAATTGTCAAATGCTATAAGCCACTTTTTAACCATCTATATATAATTTCTCCCTTTTCATTTTTCCTTTATCTTGCTACACAATTAAATTCTCTATCAAAAGTTCTATCACTTTCTTTTCAGTCTTATTCAAACCGACACTCAAACCGACATTATATTGTCGCATAATTTACTTGTTTGCTATATCATCGAAATGTTTCCTCAAATATCCTCTTATGATTTTTATATTTTTTCAATATTTTATTTACCTTAATTAACGATCTGATTTATAACAACCTACATAATTATACAAAATCAAGATTTTAAAATAATAATATGTACGCAAAAAAACCGCAGCTAAACGCTACGGTCTATTTTTTGTCCAAATATGACACTTGAAACTACTGGTAAGCTTATTCTTTTTAGCTTCTCGCATCATTTGAATACAAGAAGCTATTTTATGCGATTACTCCCACTCGGTGGTTATAGTTTTGCCGTCTCGTCACTCCAGTTGCACCCAGTTTTCGGCGGCATCTCGAAGTGAGTGCCGCTGAATGACGCGACGTCGCGTTTCATCGGCTTCGGGGACAAAAGCTGGGACAACTTCAAAAACCATTTTCAAACTCAGAGTATTGAGTTTTTATTTTTGTCCCAAGGGGCACGGAGAGCCGCCTTTGGAGGCTCGATATCGCCGAAAAACGCCCGTTTTGAAACTCAACCGCCTTTGAGCCTGCAAACCACCAGCTTCAACAGTAAGTGAGTCGACGCGGGTGGCTTACGAGCCGTTCACAAAACCGCAGGCCACAGGTCTTTGTCAACGATAAGCAAAGTGAATAGTCTCAGGTGGCTTGCCCATGAGTTGGCGTAAGCCTGTTTAGCAAAAGGCTAATCGGACACGACAGGCCGCCCGCATGGCGACGGCGTTTCCCGTGCGGGCACAAACAGCCCTGCGTGCCCTGTCGCGCGATATCCCAATGCGACGTTCAGAACCCTACCCGCCAAGCAGCCACCTCGCGAAATTCAGCACGAGCACGCCCTCCCGGGTATGGGGCTCATGCCTCGTGCGAGTGATGAGAATCTTCGGGAATGCATCCCCGATGGATAGAATCGGCGCAATCTCCCTCTCGAGCGTCGAATCGGCGCCGATATCGTCGCTCACATACACTTTCCTTCCCGGTTTCGAAACTTGGAAGGCAGTATGCGCAAGGATGCGTCGAGGTGCGATCCCAGTCGTACCATGCCAGCAGAGATGTCGAGGCACATTCGTTCATGCTGCAATGCGGGCATCGGAGATGAAAAACAGCCCGTCGGGTAGTCATGGGCGTGCGGGAGCCCGCATCAGTAACCTGCCTCCTCGGTTGTCCCTTCTTTGCATGGTCGTCTACATAAAGGAGGAACCAGCCATGCAGATCAGCATGCTTGCCCTTCTTGGGTCACGGACCGGGGAGGCGAGGGCCTCCGTCGGGACCGCCCCGAGCAACCGGCATATCCAAGGAATGACAAGGCTCGATCGCTGTGCTGGTCAGGATGCCGAAGCGGGCCGTCCGCCAATCGGAATGCGGGTCAGGATGCTGCAACGTGATTCCAGCTGCAGGATACGGCTCCTTTGCGGTTGCCGCAAAACCTGCTGGCAACATTCTTACTATCCGAATGATGTACGCATCCCTTGGGATCGTTTCGCCTGACCAGGGCCATCTTCAGCGCCTCATCGGCCAGCTCGGCAGGCGCCTCTTCCACGCGTAATAGCCCTGGCGGGTCACCTATGCAACCAAAGATACAAAAGGAATCGAATGGCCAGAGAGGATTGCCCTTACCGATGCTCGATTCTTGACAGGCAAACTCAAGCCTGTTAATATTACATGGTTTGCCAGACCGAATTAACAAAGGAGGGGTGTCGTGGTTGGTCTTTTCCGCACGTGGATGAGCGCCTAGAAAGCGGCGCTGTTGTGGCGTCGCGCTGTTTTTCTGCACGCCATTTCACGATTGGACATAACCATGATATTTGAAACCTCTCGGGGCAGGTCTGTTCTGCTGTGCCATTCATGGCAATTCAAGCTTTGTTTCGTATGGGGCGGGGAGCTCGTTTCGACATTGACGAGTTCGATTCTCCAAATGGGTCTTATTTGGCATCTCGCCCTCACGACAGGGTCGTCTTCTCTCCTCTCCTTAGCATCGCTGGCAGGCTTTCTGCCGATTGCTTTGTTCGGAATCCTTGCGGGCGCCGTTGTCGACAGACTGCCTTTGAAACGTGTCCTCATCGGCGCCGACCTCTTCATTGCCGCGGTGGGTGCCGCCTTGGCGATTGCCTCGTTGGCCGGCAGCTTACCTGCATGGCTAATTCTCATCGCCCTGTTTCTCCGTGCAGTTGGTACTTCGTTCTACACGCCAGCCTCCCAATCTCTCACGCCCCATCTCGCCCCGCCAGAGCATCTCGTTCGCCTATCGGGGGTGACTCAGGCGATTCAGTCCGGCGGATACATTCTTGGCGCCGCGCTTGCAGCAGTGATTTATCCCGTGGCGGGCATTACCGCTATGATTGTCCTCGACGTGCTGGGAGCGCTTTTCGCTTCTTTAGCCGTCCTCGCCGCACAGATAGACGCAGGGGGCCTCGATGAAGCCGACCGCAGCTTGTCCTTTTCCAATAAGGTTCGAGAGCTCTTCTCTGAGATTTCGGACGGCTACAAGCTGATTAGGGAGTACAGGGGGCTGTTCGCCCTTCTTTGGTGCGGGTTCGTCTTCGCTTTCGCGTTCTCTCCGCTCGCGGCATTGTTCCCAATAATGACCTTGGGGCATTTTGGCGGTAGCACGGGGGATGCCGCTTTGGTGGAAATCCTTTTTTCTGCAGGCATGCTGGCTGGGTCCGGCATTTTGGCGGCCACGGGAGGGTTCCGCAATAGGTCGTTCACCATGGTCGCCGCGATTGCCGGCTTCGGCATTGCCGCAATCGTATCCGGATCGCTCGGCCCGTCATTGTTCGCTGCTTTCCTGCCGGTGAGCTTTCTTATGGGCGCATGCTCCCCGTTGTACGCGGGAACCCAGACTGCCCTTATGCAGGAGCAGATACCTCCTGAGTACCTAGGCCGCGTTTTCGGCCTCTACGGAACCATCATGGCGTGGGCCATGCCCATGGGCCTCGCAGCCCCCTCCGTTTTTGCGGATCTGCTTGGAGCTCCGTTATGGTTCGTCGGCTCTGGAGCGACCATGGTACTGCTTGCGATGGCTATGCTGCTTGCTCCGAGCGTCCGAAACGCGGGGAAAAGAGATACCGGGCAGATTCAATAGCCCAAGTATTCGAAAAAAAGAGGCAGCAGCCATCGGTTCAAGCGTCAGCCTTCAAGCCCTTGCGACGACGAGGTATTGCACCGACATTCCGCATCGCGCTCCTTATTCGTCGCCAACTATCATTTTCGGATTTGCCGGCTTGCGCAAGGTCAAAACGCTCGCGCCGGCAATTGGGCAAAGGCGAAAAATCGACGTGAGCAATCTTTTTTGGCATGGCTGCGCTTCCAGTAAAACGCTAATACACAAAAGGCGGTTCAACCTATGGAACTCATAGTCAAAGCTAAAGACATCTTTTTGGAATATGCCGGCCGCGATATCCTAGATATCGAAGAGTTGGAAATCTACTCCTACGATCGCATCGGCTTGGTGGGAGACAATGGCGCAGGCAAAACCAGCCTGCTTAAAATTCTGAGCGGCAATCTTACCATTGCGGACGCCGACGTCAGGCGCTTCGGCAGCATTGCCCTCATCGGCCAACTCGATGAACTCGACCTTGATGCGGCTCAGGACAGTGGTGAGATGCTCTCCCGTCTCAACGTCGCCGGAGTGGCGCAGGAGACGATGAGCGGCGGGGAGGAAACACGCGCCAAGATTGCCTCTGCACTCTCCCAGCATGCAAGCGCGATCTTCGCCGACGAGCCTACGAGCCACCTCGACCAAGACGGCATCCGCCTTCTCGTCGGACAACTCAAGGCATTTGATGGGGCTCTGCTCATCGTGAGCCATGACCGTCATTTTCTCGACCAGGTGGTAGACAAGATCTGGGAGCTCAAAGACGGCGGTATTTCCGAATTCTGGGGTGACTACTCCGACTATCTGCGACAGAAAGAAGAAGAGCGCAAAGCTCAGGCGACTCGATACGAAGAGGCGATGCGCGAGCGCGATCGCCTCGAAGCCGCCATCGAAAAACAACGGAAAAAAGCACGGCAGGTCGACGCCAAGCGGAAGGCTGCGAAAAAAAGCAACGAGTATGCAGGTCGATTGGGGCATCAGAAAGCAACCGGCACCAAACAGAAGAGGATGTACCAGGCGGCTAAGGACATGGAGAAGCGCCTCGAAGCGCTCGAAGGGATTGAGGCCCCAGATAGCATTCGCGCCGTGCGGTTCCGCCAGAGCAAGGCCCTGGAACTGCATAGTAAATTTCCCATCTCGGCAGACGATTTCAGCTTGAGCTTCGGCAACTGCATGCTCTATGACCACGCGAAATTCGAGATACCGCTCGGTGCCAAAGTGGCCATCACCGGTGGCAACGGTACAGGAAAGACCAGCCTGCTGAAGGCAATCGCTCGACGCGCCGACGGTATCAACATCTCTCCCAAGGCAGAGATCGGTTACTTCGAGCAAACAGGCTACAAGTTCGACGCCCGTCAGTCTGCGATCTCGTTCATGCAGGATGGTTGCGAGTACAGCATGACCGAAATTCGAGGCATCCTCGCCTCTATGGGAATCGGACCGCGCGACCTGACAAAGGACGTTGGCGTTCTCTCGGGAGGCGAAGTCATCAAGCTGCTACTCGCGAAGATGCTGCTGGGCAGATACAACATCTTGCTCATGGACGAGCCTGGAAATTACCTGGACATCAAGAGCGCCGAAGCCCTCGAGCAGATGATGAGCGCCTATGCCGGAACGATAGTGTTCGTCTCCCACGATAAGAGGCTGGTCGAGAACGTCGCAGACATTGTCTACGAAATAAAGGACACCAAGCTAGTCAAAATCTTTCAGCGCGAATAGCCCTAAATGAGCAAGAAATAATCCCCGAACGGAGACAAGGGAGTAAAACGGCAAAGAAAGAGCCTCCGTCCCAACGCAGGGAACGGAGGCTCTTTAATCGCTTTTACTCATCTCCGTCGCTGGTGGCTTTGTCATGACTCTCGTACGAAACGAAACTCAGCGGCACAGTGCGGCACTCAAAATCGCAGGTCAGAACCCTATCGGCCTACTCCCACTCAATAGTCGCAGGTGGCTTGGGCGTAATATCGTACACAACACGGTTAATGCCCTCAACTTCGTCTACAATACGCGATGAAATACGCGATAAGACATCATAGGGCAGCTTTGCCCAATCTGCTGTCATAGCATCGCTGCTTTCAACTGCGCGCAAAATAACGGGCCGCTGATACGTGCGCTCATCGCCCATAACACCTACGCTTTTAATATCGGGCAACACGGCAAAATACTGCCAGCAAGCATGCTCAGAATTACGCTCACCAGTTTGTTTATACAATTGCTCGTTATACGCGTCCAACTCTTCGCGAACAATGGCATCGGCAGAACGCAACTGCTCAAGCTTTTCTAAGGTTACACCTCCGATAATTCTAATAGCAAGCCCTGGACCGGGGAACGGCTGGCGATACACCATTTTCTCGGGCAAACCAAGCGCCAAACCAAGTTCGCGCACCTCATCCTTAAAGAAATGATCAAGCGGTTCAATTAGGTCAAAATGAATGCCTTCAGGAAATGGAATTAAATTATGATGACTTTTAATAGTAGAGGCCTTACCACCTGTTTTACGAGCACCTGACTCGATAATATCAGGATAAATAGTGCCTTGCGCTAAGAACTGCACATCGCCAATTTTTTGAGCTTGCTCAAAAAAGACTTTCCAAAATTCTGTTCCAATACGCTTGCGTTTTTCTTCGGGCTCACTCACGCCTTCAAGCAATTTTGCATAACGTTCTTCGGCATGTACGTGCACTAAATCAACATCAAACTGTTTACGAAAAACTTCTTCCACCAGCTCGGGTTCACCTTTGCGCAGCAAGCCATGATTCACAAAAACACAGGTAAGTTGCTTTCCAATTGCACGATGGACAAGGGCTGCAACCACAGAAGAATCCACGCCTCCCGAAAGCGCAAGGATAACTTTTTTGTCACCTACACGCGCACGAATCTGCGCAATTTTTTCTTCGACAATGTTATCCATGGTCCAAGACGGCTCAAGATCGCATACCTTAAACAAGAAATTGGACAGAAGCTTTTGGCCATACTGGGTATGACGAACTTCAGGATGAAATTGCGTTGCATACAACTTTTTAGCAGCACATTCCATAGACGCAATTGGACATGTGTCCGTAGATGACGTAACACTAAAGCCTTGTGGAACACATGAAACGCTATCGCGGTGGCTCATCCAAACTTTTTGATGATCAGGCGTATCACCAAACACAAGCGAAGAACCCGCGCGCTTAAGCTCGGCTGGACCATACTCCCCTTTTTCGGTATGTCCAACCGCACCACCCAGCGTGGCTGCCATAATCTGTTGACCATAGCAAAATCCAAACACGGGAATGCCTAATTCAAACACATGAGGATCCATAGATGGAGCATCCTTGGCATATACCGATGCAGGACCTCCAGATAAAATAATTGCTGATGGATGCATAGACGCAAGCTCTACAGCAGAAATGTCGCACGGCACAATTTCTGAATATACGTGCAGATCACGCACGCGACGTGCAATAAGTTGACCGTACTGCGCGCCAAAATCAAATACTGCAACAAATTGCTTTGGTCTAAGGCCTTGCATAAGTGATGAACAAGTTGTCTGCTGCATCCATTCCTCCTGTAATCACATCAAATACATATCCTGCACAAGTCTAGGATAATTGCTCAAGCTCATATATATCATCAAAACCTTGTATGCACGACTTAGGCGCATACAAGCATTATAAATACCTACAACATGTACAACGGATTTTTTGTTAAAAAAGTTAGTTGCACTGTTATTGATATTTCATGTTCCTATTATAACGAGCCTATGAGTTTTTAGACTCTTGCAACTATTAAAGATGCAACACATGCACACAAAAGGTAAGATTATCTTCTGATATACTTGTAGGTCGATATATAACATGTAAGTCACTATACATTGTCAACTTATGAGTTGCTTGTGGTTAGCTATCTTACTTGTTTGAGTTTTGCGTAAACCTAACTCAAACAGATACGTATACATGCGCGTGAAAACATGCATACAAGCACAAGTAAAGTTATAAGTTGTACCATACTTGCGAATATTCTTGGAGGATTAAAGTGCCGCTCCATAATAAAAAGCACCAACAGATGACACGTGCGCAACTAAAAGCACTCTCAACATCTCGATACGCTTCGGGTTCCCGCCATACGCAAAAGGCGTATAACAGCGCTTCTAATCGTGACAAAGCAGCTCAAAGCTTTATCTCGGCAGATAATGATTCACAAGCACAGCCCCAGACGCTTCGTAAAAAACGCTTGGGAACACAGCTGGCGCACCATGAACATTTTGCCGAACATACCACATCACAAACACCGCCAAATCCTACAGAGATACACAGCCGTAATAGTGCCGTAAGCTATTACGCTAAAAAGCGTGTTGCAACCGCAAAAAAGAAGCTCTTACGAACTATTGGTTTTTCATGCCTAGGGTTTTTGGTAACTGTTGGTGTAGCGCTTGCTGCAGTTGTTGGGTATCTCTACATGATTAACGGCCAAATTACGGGTCGTGTAGGAAAAGATTTATTGGCAACACTTACCGACACCTCAAACGATGAGCCATTTTATACCTTACTATTAGGCGTCGACAAAGATGAGGACCGTGCAGAAGGTTCTACTTACGGTCCTTCGGATAGCGCATATCGCACCGACACCATTATTTTGACGCGTGTTGATCCTAAAAACAAAAAAATAACGATGGTTTCTATTCCACGCGATACTTATGTTGACCTTGGAAAACATGGCAAACAAAAGATAAATGCAGCGTATTCGGTAGGCGGTGCCGCCTATGCAGTGCAGGTTGTAGAAAAGTTTTCTGGCGTTAAGATTTCTCACTACGCAGAAGTTGACATGGATGGCTTTGCTCAAGTTGTAGATTCTATTGGCGGTGTTGATGTAGATTTACCAGTTCCGGTAAAAGATCCGAATTATACCAAGATAGATTTGCCAGCAGGTAAACAACATCTCGATGGTCATACGGCAGCATTACTTGGAAGGTCTCGTCATGCCTATGATAAATATGGAGACGGCGATACCTTTAGAGCAGCAAATCAGCGCATGCTTATTGGAAATGTTATGAAAAAAGTTCTGTCATCAGGACCTGCAGGCATTGCATCAAGTATTACTACTATGGCAAAATTTGTTACGACCGATATGAATGTCACTGATATTATTGCATTGAGCACTAAGTTTGTAGGCATGGATATTAATAATGACATTTATTCGGGACTTTGCCCAACAATCTCTAAATATATCAATAGGACTTGGTACGAAATCTGCGAAACCAAAAAGTGGCAAGAAATGATTAAACGTGTTGACATGGGACTGCCTCCTTTTGATTCCGAAAAAGAAAATACCTCAAAGGGTATAGCTGGATCAGTTGGTAACAGCAGCTCCTCGGATGGCGATCAAACAGGAAATACTTCTGAAAATTCACAAGATGATACATCATTTGAAGGTAGTGTGGCTGTTCTTAACGCATCGGGCAAACAAGGCGTAGCAAAGCAGAAAGCCTCAACACTTGCCAAGAAGGGTTTTAGCGCACAGCCAGGTAATTCTAGAAAGGTTCTTCAAAACAGCGTTGTTTACTACACGCAAGGCAACGAAGCAAAGGCAAAAGGTGTTGCGCAAACACTAGGAATTGCAACTAAACCACAATTGAACAAAGGACAATTTGACTCGGGAACCGATTGTGTAGTCCTAATCGGAAAGGATTTACTCTAGCGCGCAAGTCATAAGTTAAAGGTGTATGTACACTCGTATGAGCTGCACATATATTTGCGTATGAGCAGCAACCAGCACATACACTCATGCGCGCTAAGAATCTAAGAATATAACCTGCATAAAAATTGAGCCGTACAATGTGCGGCTCAATTCATCTAACAGTTATCGCATTACCTTACACGTTAAAACGAAAGACCATCACGTCGCCATCTTGCACAACGTAGTCTTTGCCTTCCATACGAAGCTTTCCAGCATCGCGTGCGCCACTTTCGCCGCCAAGCTCAATATAATCATCAAACGAGATTGTCTCGGCTTTAATGAACCCACGTTCAAAATCACTATGAATAACGCCTGCGGCTTGAGGCGCTTTTGCTCCAATTTTAACCGTCCAAGCACGAACTTCTTTAGGACCCGCCGTAAAGAAGCTTTGCAGCCCCAATAAACGGTATGCTGCCTGCGCTAAAATCTCTAATCCTGAATGTTGCAAACCTAACGATTGCAAATATTCAGCGGCCTCCGCGTCATCAAGCTCAGAAAGTTCTGCCTCAACCTGGGCACATATCGGCAATGCAGGCATTCCATGAATAACAGGCTTATCTTGCAACTGGTCTTCATCGCAATTAGCTACATAGAGCAGCGGCTTCATAGTAAGTAAGAACAGGTCATGCGCATCAGCCTTTTCATCTAAAGTCATATCCATATCGGCCGCGCGTTTACCGTCGTTAAGCCATGCTTGCAAACGCACGGCAATATCAAGGCGACTCTTTTGATCTTTATCGCGCTTTGCTTCTTTTTCGAGTTTAGGAATAGCGCGTTCAAGGGTGCCTAAATCTGCTAACACAAGCTCGGTTTGGATAGTGTCAACATCGCTTTCAGGATCAACCTTGCCGTCTACATGGATAACATCGGGATCACTAAAGTAACGCACAACCTCACAAATAGCGTCACATTGACGAATATTTGCTAAAAACTGATTGCCTAACCCCTCGCCATTATTTGCACCACGTACCAAACCTGCAATATCAACAAACTCAACCGTAGCTGGAACAATTTGTGCGGGGTGTACAATTTGAGCAAGTTGATTAAGACGCGTATCGGGTACCTGCACAATGCCCACATTGGGGTCGATAGTAGCAAAGGGATAGTTTGCAGCTAAACCAGTTTGTTTGGTAAGCGCAGTAAATAAAGTAGACTTGCCAACGTTTGGTAATCCTACAATTCCAATTGATAAAGACACACAATCAACTCCTGAAAAAGAAGGCAACACTGCATAAACATGTGCCGAAAAATCTTCTCACATAAGCTATCTTACAACATTGCTTAAATCTTCTGAGCGTGTTTTTGGTGCGATGATGGTAAACACATGTTTCACAGCACAAGAAAACGCAGGGCTAACGCAAGGCTTACGAGTTATCCTCGCTCAAACGTTCCAAGACGCGCAAACCACGCTCAACCTGCTTACGAGTGCGCTCTTTTATCTTTGCCACGCGCTCTTTACGTTCACGCGCCTCTTTTTGCAGACGAATTGCTTCTTCATCGCGCACAATAAGCTCATGCGTGTCGCCTTGCTTCATAACAATACATTGCTCAGGACAAACAAGCGCACATGCCGAGCAGTTTACACAATAGGCAGTTTGCACCGAAAAACGCCCATGCTCGTCTAAATTGCATGCATTAACAGGACACACGCGCGTGCATGCCGAACACACAGTGCAAGCACTCATATCGCAAACTGGTATCAAATTTTGTTCTTTATAATGAGCAGCGAGCTGCGGATTTTTTTGGATAACAGAGAGGAGTAACTTACGCTTTTGGGTAAGAAGACGATGATTATATGATGTAGTTGTATCTCCAAGCGCTTTCTCAAGCGTACATTGCAGCTCAAAAAGCTCATTGGAATGCTTTTGAATTTTGCGTGTTACGGCCTGAACGCCTGCATATACCGGATTTTGTGCAGCAAGTAAGGTTTGACCTGCTCGGCCAACATCACGTAAAAATTCTTGGCGCAAAAATGAACGCGACATGTCGTGATTAAGGTTATGCTTATCTACTTCTATGCCAACTTCTTTACCAATAAACTCTTCAGCTGCTCCAATTTCATCGGTATACGCAAGCTCGCCCGTAGTTGTTTTACACTTATCACACACACCTACGGGCAAATACACACTAATATTGGAATACTCTTGTAACAGGGCTATCCATACTTCGCGCGGAACTACACCTAGACAGGGCAAAAGAATTTCGTTAGGACGAGGCAGCTTTCCAAGTGCTCGAGTACAGGTGATATAGCATACCTCATACATCGAAGCAACTTTTGCAATACGATCATACAGGGATTTTGCCATAAAGCGAGAAACAATAAATGCCTCGGTAGGGCACGCAGCAACACACAAACCGCAGGCACGACACGTATCTGCAATCTTTACGGTTGAGCCTTTAATATCAATGGCATCAACGGGACAAACATCCATACACGCATGGCACGTGCAGGTAGTATGTGCACCAACACCTTCGGCACGATACGCGTTATAGGCACCAACATTCAAACACGACAACGCGTTTGCGCGCGGCTTTTCTTTGTAATCACGAGGATCAAAGACACGCGCAGAATTCTTATCGCCTGTTAATACCTGCGTAATCTGGCCTAAAGGCTGCGATAATGCAGAAAGATCCTGTTTTATATCGATGATATCATCGAGCATATCACGCTTAGTACTCACCGATATATCCCCTGTTCATTACTGTGCGTTACAAGCGCAAGACGCTCATGTAAACGCACAAATTCCTCTCCCTTGTAACAAAATCTCATAAAATGCCACGTATGTGCGATAAAAACTACCAATTTTAGAACATGTCATCAAACGAGCTGTTTTGTCATACGCTTATACTACCGCAAAGTTTTATTCCAAGTTGGTTACAAGTCTTGTTTTTTAACGAAATTGCACGAGAATCAAGTAATCTTATAATAAATATAAATTGTGTTGCACTGAATGTGCCGTGTTATATTAGTTTCGTTTTCTTTTGATGTGACAAAGGTATAGCAAAATAAAACGAAAGCTCAATATGGCATAACCTATACCAGCTTGCACACACGGATTCGCAAAGGAGTGAATATGCGGAACAACAGCAACGCGTCAGCTTTTGATTTAAAAGAGACGCAAATCGCAATTAAGAGTCTTAAAGATTATTTTGAAAGAGAATTGGGCAATTCGCTTAATCTTGCGCGTGTGTCAGCGCCGCTCTTTGTTCGTCCGCAAACAGGACTTAATGACAATCTTAACGGCGTAGAAAAAGCGGTCAGCTTTTCTATTCGTCATCACCATTTAGACTGCGAAATTGTGCAATCGCTTGCAAAATGGAAGCGCTGGGCACTCAAGCGTTACAATTTTGGTGTGTATGAAGGTCTTTATGCAGATATGAATGCTATACGTCCGGATGAAGAGCTAGATGAACTTCATTCTGCATACGTTGATCAATGGGACTGGGAAAAGATTATCAAAAAATCTGACCGCTCAACCGATTATCTGAAAGCATGTGTACGCGAAATTTTTGAGGTCTTCAAACGTACGGAAACCTATATTAACAGCGTATATCCCTATATTCTTTCAAAAAAGTTGCCTGACGAAATCACGTTTGTAACTACGCAAGAAATGGAAGACGAAATGCCGGCGTTGTCTCCGCGTGAACGTGAGCGCGAATATGCTCGTAAATACAAAGCTATTTTTATTATCGGCATCGGAGGAGCGCTTAAATCGGGTAAGCCTCATGATCTTCGTAGCCCTGACTATGATGATTGGTCAATGAATGGCGACATCATTTTTTGGGATCCTGTGCGCAATGATTCTATTGAACTTTCAAGCATGGGCGTTCGCGTAGATGAGGATGCGCTTAAAAAGCAACTTGCTATATGTAACGCTGAAGATAGATTAAAACTGCCCTTCCATCAGGCACTCATGAATAAAGAGCTTCCCTACACCATTGGTGGAGGAATTGGACAGTCGCGTCTGTGTATGTATTTCCTAGAAAAGCACCATATCGGCGAGGTTCAATGCAGCGTTTGGGATGAAGCAGATGTTCAAAAGTTTGCGCATGAGAATCTAACTATTCTCTAGCTTTTAAGTGCAGTTACTCATAAAGCCCATGGTGTGCACGCGCACAGCATGGGCTTTTTTATGCATTAAGAAACTTATGCAGTTCATCGTTTTGATTAAGCACTTAAAGATTAAGCGCTTAAAGATCTAGCACTTAAAACGATCAAAACGATTAAGCACGTACAACAAGAAATGGATGTCTGCTACGACTGAATTCGCGTTCTGCAATACGGGCAAACTTTCCAGTCGGCATTAAGAGGACGATGACAGGTAGGACATACGTTTCTGACTTGCGTATTGCAAAGTGGACATACCACAAAATCACGATCAATAGGAGCTCCGCACTTAGGGCAAATACCGTAATGCGAAAGCTGATGTTCGCGCAATGCTATATCTAAGTCTTGTTCTTCCCTATCAATAAGGTACGAGCTAGGACGCAAAATAACATACGTTAACAATCCAACAATAGGTACAACCGCAACAAGGGACCATACCCACCACGGCTCGGCACCACGGCGCTGAGCATCGCGTGTTACGTAAACAATTGACAATATATAAACCATTACGATGCACATTACAATTAAGTAAAGTACCATACGTACTTCAGGCGTAAGAATTTGATCGAGCAAATCTGACATTGGCCTGTACTCCTTTGTCGTAGGTATATGCAATACACCTTAGTATAGCGGTCTTGCTTTCTGTAGACGGCAACTATTTACTATACACAAGTTTTTCGTTGCATATAAGCCGCCACTTCTCCAGCAAGCGTAATAGATCCACATGCAATAAAATCACGATCTAAAAGCGCATTCATTGCATCGTTAACACATGAGTACCATTGTGGCATATATTGCAGCTTTTTTGCAAATATTTCCGCTATTTTTTTAGCCTCAAGCGCACGAGGCGAATTTGTTTGTGTGCATATCACACAAGGAAACGCGCTGGCAAGGCGCTCAACAATGCCTGTAACATCTTTATCTGCTAATATGGCGCATAATAAAACAGGACGTGTTGCTCTATCAGGTAATACCTGCTCCATATTAGCAAGAAAGGTATCAACAGATTGTGGATTGTGACATGCATCAATCAACGCAAGTGGTTTATCGCGCACAATTTGAAAACGACCTGGTGTAGGACATGTATACACTGCTTGTTGAAGGAGCTTGAGGTCAAGGGGCCGATTAAGAAACGACTCAGCCAAAAGAGTTGCACAAGCAATATTTGCCGCTTGATACACAGGTTTAGAAGCTCTTAGATGAGTATAGGTCTGTCGTGGCGAGGTAACGCTTAACTCCATAACATCACGCAGATCACCAAGGTGTTTATCGACGCTAAAATGCGCATAGGTATAGCCATCACGATGGCGAATATTTCCGCTATTTATTTCGCCTGCTGCGTCTTGTTTGTGATTAGCTTCAAGAAGAATGGGATCAACACCTGCAGAGCTACATTGTTTGAGGAAAACATCTTGAACCGTTGAAGGTGCAGCAGTGCCCACGCCTAATACACACGAGCGAGAAGGCTTGATGATTGCTGCTTTTTCGGCAGCAATTTTTTCGAGCGTATCACCCAAAATTTTCATATGGTCAAGCCCAATACCGGTTATACCTACCGTTTGAATGGATGAAACTGCAGATGTAGCATCCCAACGACCGCCCATACCGCATTCAAAAACAACAACGTCTACCCCAGCGCGCGCATACGCAAAACAAGCCGCAACGGTTAACAGATCAAATTCGGTAATACTATAAGGCTCTAATCCGCAAGCTTTACGCTGCGCATTTACGCGATGTGCTGCCTCGAATGCATAAGAAAGTGAACACGCAAAATCAGACTCTGAAATAGGTAACCCGTCTATTTCAATTCGATCGGTATACGAAGTAAGACCAGGTGATGTGTATAATCCCGTGCACAAACCATGCGCTTTTAAAATTGACGCGGTATAACGAGCGGTAGATGTTTTCCCATTGGTACCAGCTATTTGTATGCTCTTATAGGCATGGTCGGGATTACCCAGCACACAGAGCATATCGCTTACCGACTCAAGCATAGGAACAATGCCAAATCGTAAAGCTGAAGTAAGCTCTTGTAAAACTTGTGTATACGATTTTGCGGGGCATGAAAAAGGTGGAACGTACATGAAATCACGCTTTCAAAACTTGTTGCATCTCTGCAGCCTCAACCACATGCTGCATAAGAATAGTTGTGGTAATAGAGCCAATACCACCAGGTACTGGAGTTATAGCACAAACTTTTGGCTCAACATGCTCAAAATCAACATCACCCACGAGCTTTTGGGCCGACGCGTCCCAATTTATACCTACATCAATGAGCGTCTGGTGCTCTAAAACCATATCGGACGTCACAAAACGAGCATGACCAAGGGCGGCAATAATAATATCAGCTGCGTGCAAATGCTTGGTAAGATCTTTAGTTTTTGAGTGACACATCGTCACCGTTGCATTTCTATGCTGTGCCAGCATAGAAACAGGACGACCAATAACTAACGAACGACCAACAACGCACACATGTTTGCCGCAGATGTCAATACCATAGTAATCAAGCAATGCCATACAAGCCTGTGCAGTACAAGGAGCAAAACCCACCTTTTGACCAGCAAAAACACCGTAGAGTGAACCTTGTGTAATGCCGTCAACATCTTTTTGAGGTAAAAGTGTATTGCAAATTAAGCGTTCATCCAACGTCTTTGGCAAAGGACGAAACAGCAAACATCCATGAATCGAGGAATCCTCATTAATTTTTGTGATCTGTGCTATGAGCTGCTGCTGCGAAACATCCTCATCAAAGGCGTATACCTTTAGCTTGCAGCCAAGCTTATCAGCGCGCTTTTGCGCCGCGCGCTCGTAGGAGAGCGCACCTGCGTCCTCGCCTACTCTTATAACAGCAAGTGTAGGCGTAATGTGCGCCTGCACAAGTTTATTAATCCTTGGAAGCAAATCTTCGCACAAAGAAGTTGCAACAGCAGCTCCTTTAAGAAGTTGAGCCATAGTATACTATCCTTTCATATACCGACGAATACGTTCGGCGCATGCCTCGGCTTGTGCAACAAAATGGGTAAGCATATAACTACATCGAGTATCAACTGCCTGCGCTTCTTGTTTATCATGTAACAATCTGATGTTAACTAATACGTTATAACTGGCAGCCTCAAGTGCCGCGCGGCAAATAAGTGCTCCGCTTCCAACATCGGAAAGCAGCATAGGCGCACACATAGAGCTCATCTTGTCTAAAATATCAATGGCAGAACAAATTTGTTCCATCATAGCAAGGGGTGCTTTATACGCACCTTGTAATGCTTGTTGAAGCAAGTCCGAGCGTTGAGGGTTATCTTTAGGAATCTTATAAACGCTCATAAGATGAGCTAATCCTTTTGCGTCCTCGTCTACCAGCGATAACAGCGCAACTCGCACAGACGATACCTCATCAAGAAGCTCGTTGAGTGCTTTTTCATGCGCCATAAACTGAGGCTTTGAAATCGTAAAATGTGCTGCCATTGAAGCAAGCGAAACACCTACCGCGCCCACAAGAGCCGCGGCACTACCGCCTCCTGGTGCCGAAGTCTTGGCAGCCAGTGCGGCGGTAAATTCATCAAGAGAAGCTTGTGAGTCAAAGCGCAGACGCGAAGAGTTCGTTTGCATAGGTTCCTTTACACGTATAGGCTATAAGTTCTTAAAATACATCCGTTAAAAAATTCCAACAATTGTTCCATCGTCCAAGACATCAATTGCCTCAGCCGCAGGTACTTTCCCCAAACCTGGCATGGTTACAACAGAGCCGCACATAATAACAACAAAGCCAGCACCAGCAGATACATGCAATTCACGAACATGTAAATCATAGTCATTACTGCAATCCAACTTATGTGGGTCATCGCTTAAAGAATACTGCGTTTTAGCAATGCAAACACGCGCGGTATCTAAACCAAGCGCAGAAAGCTCACGAAGTTGCCTGCGACTTTTATCCGACCATACAACGCCACGAGCGTGGTACCACTTTGTAGCAATTTTTTTGACCTTAGTTTGAATAGAATCAGTTACATCATAGAGTTGTGGCGTCTTAGATTGTGCCTCTGAAAGAGCACGCGTTACCGCGCGAGCAAGTTCAAGGCCACCTTGTGAACCTTGTGCCCATACGTATGTAGGTACTGCACACACACCAAGTTCTTGGCACAGATCGCTTACAAGCTGAATTTCGTGTGGATCATCGTTTGCAAAAGCATTAAGAGCTACAACGCAGGGTAAACCAGCTGTTTGCCGTATGTTTTGGATATGAATGCGAAGGTGCTCAAATCCTTGCTTAACTGCGTCAATATTGGGCTTGGAAACATCGGTTGCAGCAACACCACCATGATATTTTAATGCACGCATCGTTGCAGTTAAAACAACACAATCGGGGTTTTTCTGCAATTGCGGACAAACAATATCAATAAATTTTTCTGCACCTAAATCGGCACCAAAGCCAGCCTCAGTAATAACCACATCAGCACATTTGAGAGCGGTACGCGTTGCGATAACGGTATTAGCGCCATGTGCGATATTTGCAAACGGGCCTCCGTGAACAAATGCAGGAGTTCCTTCAAGAGTTTGAACTAGGTTTGGCTTTAATGCATCGCGTAGCAAAGCACACATAGCTCCAACTGCATGAATGTCTTTTGCATAGACGGGTTTATTATCGTAGGTGTAAGCAACCAACATGGCGCCTAAACGCCTTTTAAGATCGGCAATATCTGACGCAAGACACAGTACCGCCATAACTTCTGACGCAGCACAAATATCAAATCCATCTTCGCGAGGCACACCACTTGCGCAGCCGCCCAGACCATCGACGATATGTCTAAGCTGGCGATCGTTCATATCCATGCAACGCTTCCACACAATACGACGCGGATCAATACCGAGCTTATTGCCCTGCTTAACATGATTATCCAATAAAGCAGCACAAAGATTATTGGCGCTTTCGATTGCATGAAAATCGCCTGTAAAGTGAAGATTGATATCTTCCATAGGACCAACTTGGGCATAGCCGCCGCCTGCAGCGCCGCCTTTGATACCAAAAACAGGACCTAAGGAAGGCTCGCGCAAACAGAGGGCAACTCGTGTATTTTGGCTTGCAAGCGCGTCTGCCAAACCAATAGAAATCGTTGTTTTGCCTTCGCCAAAAGGAGTTGGATTAAGGGCACTTACCAGCACCAACTTAGAAGAAGATTGCACGTGCTTCTTGGCAAAATAGTCTGAAAATACATCAACTTTAGCTTTAAAATTACCATAATGCTCAAGTGATGCCTTAGGAATATCTAATTTTTGAGCTATCACCTCAATCGGTTGAAGATGTGTGGCTTGAGCAATTTCTATATCTGACAAAAATTGAGACATAAACCCTCTTTCTACCGACTATAAAGCTATTACGACAACTTAATCGTCGTATCATACATTGACGTTTGCGTTATAACAACGTCAACCGCCCTATCATGCGCTTCAACTAAATGCAGCGCATGGAGATCGTCTAACAGCGTTTGAGCTCGGCATAATCCAACCGTAGTAACGCAAGATACGTGCGAAAGTTTTGCTAACGTACGGTCGTAATATCCTGCACCGTATCCTAAACGATACCCAAACTTGTCAAAAACAAGGCCAGGTACAACTACAACCATAGACTTATCACAAGTTGCAACTTGCGTTATATCTATCAAGTTCGAAGACTCACATGATGGCTCAAGAATCCCAAAAGTGCCTTCGCAAAGCGTTGATAAGTCTTGTACTCGATAAAAATCAAGGTTGTGGCAAGCCTTATTAACACGAGGCAGAATGAGCTGTTTTTGGTCTACAAGCACACGAGAAGCAAACGTATGCGTATTGATCTCTTCGGCGAATGAATAATACAAACACACGCTTTGAGCTTTACGGTAGATAGAGCTTTGAACAAAATTTGAGATAATCTTTGAATCGGATTCATAACGCTTTTGTGCACCAAGGGAGCAGCGCACATCCTTATAATACATGCGCGCTTGCCGTTTTGCACATACGAATGACTCCATAGATACTATCCCAATTGCTTAAGTTGCGCGGATAAACTCTCTATCGTAGCATTAAGCTCTTCTACATGGGCTTTCTTCTTATCAATAACCGCCTGTGCAGCCTTTGAAATAAAAGCCTCTTGGCTGAGCAGCGCCTGTACTTTGCTGCGTTCTGAGTTAAGCTTTTCAAGTTCTTTTGAAAGGCGCGTAGCCTCGGCGCGTAAGTCAACTAATCCGCCCAGTTCAACAAAAATTTCTACGTCACCTTCGGCGGTTGCAACACAGGTTTTTGGACGCGTAAAGCTTGAAACAAGATCAAGCGATTTTAAGCGACCAACATGAATAATAAACTCTTTTTGTGCGTCAATAACCTGTGCTTTAGCTTCTCCTGTCTTAACAGTAAGTGCAAGTTCTTCTTTTGGCGATAAACGATAACGAGCACGAATAGAACGCACGGTAGAAATAAGCATCTTTGCTAGTTCAAAGTTTGCTTCTGCTTTAGTATTAACAAATTGTTCGTAATCTTTAGCATCTGGCCAGGAGGCAAGCATAAGAAATGCAGCACGATGATCGTCTATACCAGACACTGGCAACATATCCCAAATTTCCTCAGTTACAAATGGGATAACAGGATGTAAAAGTCTTAGTGCTGTATCAAGGACAAACACGAGATTGCGCTGAACCTGTAATTTTTCGTCAGCAGCGCCATTAAGCAAACGCCCCTTACAGAGCTCAATATACCAGTCGCATACCTCATTCCAGAAAAACGACTGAATATCACGGGCATAGTCTCCAAAGGCATAGGTTTCGAGCTGTTCGGTAGTCTGTTTAACAACAGCTGCAAGACGGCTTAACATCCATGCGTCTTCCATTGTTTGAGCGCATGGTTTACCTGGCAGATAGTCTTGCAAATTCATGTGTACAAAACGCGACGCATTCCAAATCTTAGTGATAAACGAACGTGCCTGATCGGTACGTGGACTTTCTTTGAGCTGCTTGGTCTTTTTATCGATAACAGCATCAAATTTAACATCTTGGTTGGTAGTAATAAGCGTTAAAAGATTGTAACGCATAGCGTCGGCACCATACTTGTCGATAAGATCCATAGGGTTAACGCCATTGCCCTTACTTTTTGACATACGACTGCCGTCTTTTGCCAAGATCGTTGCATAAATGTATACATCTTTAAAAGGAATTTCATGTGTAAAGTAGAGCGAACTCATAATCATGCGCGCGACCCATAATGCAATAATATCGCGTGCGGTAACCAACACTTTGGTAGGATGATGTGCTTTAAGCTCATCAGATGAAAAAGGCCACCCTTGTGTTGCAAATGTCCACAACTGAGAAGAAAACCAGGTATCCAATACGTTTTCATCTTGTGAGACATGCGAGGACGAACAATGCGGACATACAGCCACATCTTCTAAACAAGCATCTTCCCATCCGCAATCTGCACAGGTAAATACGGGAATACGATGGCCCCACCAAAGTTGTCGAGAGATGCACCAATCTTTAAGGTTATCCATCCAGGTAAGATATGTTTGCGTCCACCTACTTGGATGAAATTTGATCTCTTGCGAAGTAACGGCTTCTTTAGCAGGTGTTTTGAGCTTATCAACCGCAACAAACCATTGTTGGGAAAGCCAGGGCTCAAGCGCCGTATCGCAGCGGTAACAATGCATAACCGAGTGGTTAAGGTCTTCTATATGATCAAGCAAACCATGATCCTCAAACCACGAAACAATTGCCTTGCGCGCTTCGTTTCTATCCATGCCCGAAAATTGTCCATAGCCGTCGACAACGCAGGCATGCTCATCAAAGATATTGATCTGCTCAAGATTATGCGTTTGACCCATAGCATAGTCATTTGGATCGTGCGCAGGAGTAACCTTTACAAATCCGGTTCCAAATCCTTTATCAACATGCCAATCCGAAAAAATAGGAATCTCACGATTAACAATAGGTAGCAAAACTTTTTTGCCAACAAGACAAGCCTTTTCGTCATCTTGAGGAGACACCGCAACACCTGTATCGCCTAGCATGGTCTCGGGACGAGTGGTAGCAACGGTGATATAAGTTATATCTCCTACTGGATCGACCAGTGGATAGCGCATATACCACAGGTGACCTTTTTCATCGCGATATTCTGCCTCATCATCAGAAATTGCCGTTGTACAAACAGGACACCAATTAACAATGCGCTTACCTCGGTAAATGAGCTTATCATGATACCAATCAACAAAAACCTTGCGCACCGCATGCGCATACTCATCACTCATGGTAAACTTAGGATCACTCAAATCAATAGAGCAACCCATACGCTTAATTTGTGAAACAATAGTTCCACCGTATTCGTGCGTCCAATCCCAGCATGCGTCCAAAAACTTTTCGCGTCCAAGAGCCAGACGAGAAATTCCCTGGCTTTTGAGTTTTTTATCTACCTTAGTTTGCGTAGCAATACCCGCATGATCGGTACCTAAAATCCAGCGTGTTGAGCGGCCGCGCAGACGATTGTATCTAATGTAGGTGTCTTGAATGGTATCGTCCATAGCATGACCCATATGAAGAATACCTGTGACATTAGGAGGCGGAATAACAACCGTGCAATCACCAACACCTTTGCTGCGTTTGTAGCATCCAGCTTGGATCCATTGCTCAATAAGTTTTGGTTCAACCTCTAAAGGATTGTATGTTTTTGGCATTTGCTCCACAGGGCATCCCTCTTTATGTCACGATAACCAGCAGTTAACACCTTATTGTACCTGTTTAGAAAAAGAAAAGCGTGCAAGACTTCTGTCTTTTTATAAGCAACTTGTAATAAGTATAACCGAACATATGTTTGCTTTCACGACAAAGATACATAACCCCAAGATTAAAAAATCTATTCACTTAAACCACACAATGTTGACATTGATGCTTACCTATAAGAAAGCCCCTGGGTAAACCAGAGGCATATTGGTGCACCTATAGTATGGAGCGCGTTATGGGCACGCGCTACGGGCACCCATTACAGGCTCGTTATGCTGCACATTACTCTTTCTTAAGCGCCTTAAATAGACCATGTTTGCGCTCTTCGTGATCTTCTTCGGTAATGCGCAATGGTTGTTCGGTTCCTTCTACCGCCTCTTTAGTAACAACAACCTTTACAATAGAGAGATCAGAAGGCAAATCAAACATGGTATTTTGCAGTGTCGCTTCGCATATTGCACGAAGACCACGAGCGCCTGTGTTGCGCTTAAGCGCAAGAGATGCAATCTCGCGAAGAGCTTCATCTTTAAATTCAAGTTCAACGCCTTCAATTTCAAACATACGCTTGTATTGTTTAACGATTGCATTTTTTGGTTCAATCAAAATCTTAACAAGATCATCTTCCGTAAGCTCTTTAGTAGTGGTAATAACTGGAATTCTACCAATAAACTCAGGGATAATACCAAATTTATGCAAATCTTGAGGCATAACTTTACTCATAAGCTCATCTTGGTTGTCATCAACCTTACGCGCAAGCTGCGCATTAAAACCAATACCCTTTTCTCCAATACGATCAGCAACAATTTTGTCCAATCCAACAAATGCACCACCGCAGATAAAGAGAATGTTTTGCGTGTTAATATGAATGAGCTCTTGACTAGGATGCTTTCTGCCCCCTTGTGGAGGAACACTTGCATTGGTGCCTTCCAAAATTTTAAGAAGCGCTTGTTGTACACCTTCACCCGATACATCGCGTGTAATAGAGAGGTTTTCTGCTTTACGAGCAATTTTGTCGATCTCGTCGATATATACAATACCCACTTCTGCGCGCGCAACGTCACCATCAGCGGCAGTAATGAGCTTAAGCAGAATGTTTTCGACGTCTTCGCCAACATAACCAGCTTCGGTAAGCGTTGTGGCATCGGCAATTGCAAAAGGAACTTCCAAAAAACGCGCAAGGGTTTGTGCAAGTAAGGTTTTACCTGTACCCGTTGGACCAAGCAACAAAATGTTACTCTTGGCAAGCTCTACTTCCTCTGGTTTAGCATCATCGTTGCGATTAATGTCTTCATCAATAGAGGCATCGTTAGTCATAACACGACGATAGTGATTGTACACGGCAACGCTCATAGCACGTTTTGCCGCCTCTTGCCCCATCACGTATTGAGACAGTTCATCATAAATTTCGTGAGGAGTGGGAAGATTATTAAGCTTCAGACCTGGATCTTTAGGCTTTTGAGTGTCCTCTTGCGGAGTCAGCCGTGCATTTGGGTTATCTGAGTAATTCTGCTCACTTTTTGAAAGTATATCGCAGCACTCGGCAATACACTCATCACATATAAAAACACCGTCGGGTCCTTGAATAAGTTTATTGGCTTGAGCACGAGTTTTACCGCAAAATGAACAAATGAAACCTTGTTCACCAGAATGCAATGCCATACAGACTCCTTACCTGCCTTAGATGTTATACGACCAAAATGTTAATAGGTATATTTGCTGCTACGTTGTCACACAAACTATTCGCGATCTCACGCGTGCAAACCTATTCTGCTTGTTCAGCACGCGATGTAATGACCTTATCAACCAAACCATAATCACATGCTTCTTGCGCACGCATATAGTTATCACGTTCGGTATCTTGGTTGATTTTTTCAACCGTTTGGCCTGTATATTGAGCCAAAAGTTCGTTCATGTGATTACGTATCCACTTAGTTTCATCTGCCACAATTTGAATATCAGTCTGCTGCCCTTGTGCGCCCGAGCTTGGTTGATGAATCATAACCATAGAATTAGGGAGACACATGCGCTTGCCTTTTGCACCAGCTGCAAGTAAAACAGACGCCATAGAAGCCGCCATACCAACACAGATAGTAGAAACGTCGGGCTTAATAAAGTTCATGGTGTCTAAAATACCCAGTCCAGCGTATACCTCACCACCAGGGGAATCAATATACAGCGCGATATCCTTATCAGGATCTTGACTTTCTAGATGAAGCAACTGTGCAATAACCAAATTAGCTGAATCACGAGTGATAGCTTCACCCAAAAACACAATACGGTCGTTTAACAGACGAGAAAATATATCATAGCTGCGCTCACCGCGAGGCGTTTGTTCGACAACATATGGAATAAGCGGTGTTGCTGTTGGAGTAATCATACATTCCCTTCCAGTTGAAAAATGCGCTTCGAGACGAAGACCCGAAGCGCAAAGCGTACGCCAATAAGAACAAGATATTACGCAATCCTCATGCTATATTTGTTGTAATATAGCATGATCTACATACACATAAACAAACTCTTTATTCTTAGTTGCTCTACGTAGTTTACTTTTCAGTCTTAGCAGTCTTTTTTTCGGCACCTTTTGAAGATGCTTTATCAGCAGACTTTTTAGAAGTTTTCTTAGGTGCTTTTGCCTTTTTTTCTGCATCTTTGTTTGCTTGAGCAACCTCATCAACAACTTCTACGCTTGCATTCTCAACAAGCCACTTAACAGCCTTGCTTCTACGGATGGATTCACGAATTGCAGGCATTTGACCGTTTTTCTTGAATTGAGCCATCTGCTTTTTATAATCTTTTCCAACGCTTTTGAACTCTTCTTCTACATCAGCTTCGGTTGCCTCCAAATTAAGCTTATTGGCAATGGCGTTAAGTGCTAAAGACTGACGAGCGCGCTCTTGTGCCTGTACGTGAAGATCTGCTAAGAAGTCATCAGACTTGATACCACGTGAAGCAAGATACATATCAAGTGTTGCACCTTGACGCTGCAGCTGGCTTAAGAACTCGTTGGCAAGCTCAGAAAATACTTGCTTTTGATAATCTTCAGGAACCTCATCAAGTTTGAGATGTTCACCCATAGCCTCTACAACACGATCTTCTTTAAGAGAAGGCAAGGAGGTTTTCTTATCGTTTTCGATCTCTTCTTTAATAGCATCGCGAAGCTTCTCAACGGTATCAAAGCCCATTGATTTTTTAGCAAACTCATCGGTAAGCTCGGGTTTCACAGCACGCTTAAGAGTTTTAAGCGTAACGTTTACCTTAACAGGAGTTTCTTTTTTGTCCTCTTTACGAACCCAAGAGATCTCTTTGCTTTCATCAAGCTTCATACCAGTAACGCCTTGGGCAAACTCTTGAGGAATATACGGACTATCAAGGACAAATTGACGTGCTGAACCTTCAAACTCTGGAAGACCTTCGATGTTTTTAACATCTAATACAACAACGCTCGACTCAGTTGCTTGCTTGGCATCCTTATCCTCTTCGTAAGTTGTGTTATACGATAACAGCTGGTCAATTTGACGATCGATCTCGGCGTCAGTTGCATGCTCTGGAGGCATAGTAATAGAAGGAGCGTCATAGGTATCAAGCTCGCACACAGGAGGAACGCTCACAAGAGCCTCTACTGTAAAGTCTTTATGCTCTTCTACCAATTTTGGATCTTCGCCGTAATCAGGCTTGCTGATGGCAACAATATCAAGCTCATCAAGCATTTGCGGTTGTACGTTTTGAATAAGATCCTCGGTTGCCTGCGCAAACACAGCTTGTTTACCAACAATACCGTTAATTACAGGACGAGGAGCACGGCCTCTTCTAAAGCCTTGAAATGCATATTTTTTTGCAATGTCTTTATATGCACCGTCAATCGCTGCGTCAACATCGGTTGCGGAGACAGTTACAGTAATTTTGACCTTATCATTTGTGGTCTTATCAGCAGTGGCAGTGATATTCAAGGTTCCTCCAGTATTCCTTATGCCTGTATGGTGTGACAGACAACTTATTTCCTATGTTGGTGCGAGCGAAAGGACTTGAACCTTCACGAGTACAATACTCACCAGATCCTAAGTCTGGCGCGTCTGCCAATTCCGCCACGCTCGCAAACTAACATACAACTAATGCATGATACCAAAGCTTACACCTTAAGGTAGACATTAATTGTATCTTTCCATAGAGTTTCTTAAAAAATATAAAATTCTATAGGTACTTTGCAAAAAACGATAGACGCCTTAAAAGCATAGTACACACCCAAGAGCACACAACGCTTACCAAAAGCAACATAAGCTGAAATACTAAAACCTGAAACGTATCTGCTTGCTCAAAAAAACTTGTCTGAAACAGTGCCACATAACGAACAATAGCTTGAATCCACATAACATGAAGCACGTAGATTCCAAAACTATATGATGCTAAAAATCGGATGAGCGCTGTAAACCTCTGACACCAGAGGCTTTGTATGTTTGCATGTTGGCAAACGCGTTGTGCAAATGCCTTTGCGGCAATGCAAATCCCTGCACTATACACAAACATCAAGCTACTTTGAGGCATAAAGAACATATCATAGTCATACACAAACAAAACAACCATGCCAACTGCCGAGACAAGTGCGCCAACATAATAAAGTACTCGATTATCATTTTCTTCAAAAAACAGATAGTACCCTGCTACAAAATAGAGCAATTCATAGCTTAAAGGCATATATGAAATAATGTCGATTTGAGTGACTGAAGCAATATTGGGCAATACCATAAGCGTAATCCACATTACCAAAAGTGCCCATTTATGTTGTTTTGGGCTTGTGGCCTGCAAAACAATACGTAATGGTATAACAAGTGCATATAAACCTATGAGTTTGTACAAAAACCAAAGATGATCCCAGCTTTGACCTATAAGAGTTTTTAGAATTGCTTGCAGGATCAAATCCACAGGCGAAGTGAACCCCGTTGCGGCTACTTTAATCATGCTAAAGCACAGACCAATCGTAGCTAAAATAGCTACAAGGCGCACAATATGATGAACAACTTTTTTTGAAGTAACGCAGCGTTGCGGGTGCAGCATTAAAGCACCCGAGATCATAAAAAATAGTGGCACTGCCCAACGAAAAAGGATGACCGCAGCCCCCGATTCAACCATCATAAGGGCTTGTGTGCTTGACGAAAGTGTAGAGAGATTTGCAATTGAAATAATACAATGCAAAGCAACAACTGCAAACGCAGCCAAAACACGCAGCACATCAAAATACAGAACATGACCAAATGTGTTTGCGCGCGTGTTTTGCGCAAGCGTGGACGATGAAAGCAACGCTCGGGCGTACTCAGTTTTTTCTCGATGAGAACTTGGCATACACATAGGTTCTATTTATGTGACGCAAGAAAAGACTGAACTTCGTCGAATGTAGGCATAGCATCTTGCGCGCCTAATTTTGTTACACAAAGCGCAGAAGTTGCCATCGCGATTTCCATAGTTGTATCAAAAGAATTATCATATGACAAACACGCAGCTACTGCACCTAAAAATGCGTCACCTGCTGCTGTAGTATCAATACAGGTAACTTCAAATGCAGGGCGTACAACAACTTCATCAGCCGTTTTTGCAACAGCACCTTGAGCTCCAAGTGTCAGAATTGTTTGTTTAACACCTTTTTGAGCAAAAAAATTAAGCGCGGACAGACGATCTTCTTCACTGTTAGGCTGAATACCAGAAAGCGTTGCGCACTCAGCCTCATTGAGGCACAACAAATCAATAGTTTTATACATATCGTCATCTATGGGGAGTGCAGGAGAAGGATTACAGATGGTAAACAACCCTTTTTTGCGGGCATATGCCAAAGAGGCCTTTACAACCTCGGGCAAGCATTCAAACTGCGTTAAGAAAATATCCCCTGGTTGTGCAAGCGTGTCGAGCGTATCTTGTACCTCGTCAAACGTAACACAAACATTCGCGCCAGGATCTACCACAATGCGGTTATCATCTTTTGACCGCAATATAAGCGCGCTACCAGTAGCAACATCGCTGCTGGTCCGAATTCTTGAAGTACGTACGCCATATTCTTCTAATCCAGCAATCCGAACAGATCCTAAGCGATCGCTACCCACTTTACCAACCATGTATGTTTTTGCACCGAGGCGAGCAGATGTAACTGCCTGGTTGGCACCTTTTCCACCACCTGAAAGCACAAAGGTACTTCCAAGTACTGTTTCGCCTTGTTCTGGCATACGAGTGCAGCTTACTGACATATCGGTGTTGATACTTCCAAAAACAATAACGTTATGCATATAATTTACACCTGCCCCTGTTATTTCATTTCTGCTTAGCACCTCAAAAACACGTACATCTTGTTCTTAGCATACGTGAATATTTTAATAGTGTCTTATTATATCTCTTAGTGATAGTTGCGTAGCGTCAGTTGTATAAAATATTCCAGATTTTTTAACTATTCACGAACACCGTGCTTCATGAGCCTTTGGTACATAAAGTCATTAGCCTGAAGCTCTATCGTATCGTCTAGCGGCTCAAGCTCTTGACAAATACCACGACGCACACACGCAGTACGCAAAAGAAAGTCGGCAACACCGGGATTTTTTGGGAAAAGTGGCCCGTGAATATAGGTTCCTAAAACATGCTTATATAAGCAGCCCTCATATCCAGTTTCGCCATCATTTCCATGCCCGTATTCTACCACGCCCAAAGGCGTAATATCACCAGCTAAATGCGTTCTTCCCCCGTGATTTTCGTATCCAACTATGGGGTGTGGGCATATAGAACTTTTGATTGCAATATTGCCGATAAGGCGCGGTGTTCCGCGATCGGTATATAAATCAACAAGTGAGAGTCCTTTGATTTTTTCGTCATCAAGCAAGTAATAATGTCCTAAAAGTTGATAACCACCGCACACCGCAGCTAAAACGCCACCATCTTCTACGTATGCGGCAAGCTCATCACGAAACGTTTGCAAAGCTGAACAGACAATTTTTTGTTCGCGATCCGACCCACCGCCAATAAACACTATGTCTGCAGACGAAAGTGAAATGCTATCTCCCACGTGGACTTCTACAATCTCAAATGGAATTTGACGCTGTTTAAGACGATGTGCAAGCACCAGCATATTACCTGAATCTCCATAGAGATTAAGCAGTTCGGGGTACATATGTACAATACGTAACGTTTGCATAAATACACGCTTTCTATCGTAAAAACTGAGCGTCTAAAGTTAGAGCGCAAGAAGCACGCGCGAAACTACTGCGCAGTACAGAGCTGCTCCAAACGCGCTTTAACAGGCCAAAGAGCAGAATAATTAGTAAGAACATAAAGAACTCTATTAGGATAGTGCTTAGAAATAGTAGCTAATACTTCATCTATTGACGTTGTGCATTCAGACGAAAAGCCTGCATATTTAAGACGAACTTGCATATCATGACGACGCGTACCGCCGCACAAAAGTACAGGCTTATCCTCGGAGGAGAACCGTTCAAAGTCAACATCCCACAGCCACGATACATCTTTTCCATCGTTAAAATTATCGTTTATGCAGATATAAATAACTTTCTGGCGCAGGTCTTCTTGCAACAGGGAAATGTTTTGGTTAAAACCCGTTGGATTTTTTGCAAGATTCAAAACAAGAGGAATTCCCTGATAGGTAAAGTGCTGTAAACGACCATTTTGGGGATGATATGCATTAAGCACGTTTAAAAAGGCTTCATCGGAAATACCTGTTTCGTGCGCAATATAATAAGCCGCAAGAAGATTGTATACCATATACAGACCACCAAACGACGCAGAAATTTGAGCCGTATGTTGATTGATGTGCGCACAAAACTTAACACTGTTTTGTTCAAGCTGAATATCGTCTGCATAACAGTTCAGCTGCGGACGCGCAAAGGTGCAGTTAGGGCAACTAAACGCGCCAAGTTGTGCATAACTACGATAGGTATAGGTAAGCTCTGTTCCACACAGCTGGCAAAAACGAGCCTCGGGAACACGATCGGCAGCTCGGTGTAAATCTTGGTTGATACCAAAGTACACAACGTTAATATGCAGACGTTGCGCAGACTGGGCCACGCCTACCGTAAGAGGATCATCACCACAAACAACAAGTGTTGTAGAAGGCGACGCTTCAAGCGCACGAACGATAGTTTGCTGGACGCGTTCTATTTCGCCACAGCGGTCAAGCTGATCACGAAACAAATTAAGCAATACAAAAAACTGCGGTTTAACTGCAGGAATAATGTTGATAGAAGAAAGCTCATCCGACTCTAACACGCAAGCAGTACCAGAAGCGGCGTCCAAAAGCGCGCTCGCTATACCTGCTGGCATATTTGCACCTGCTCGATTACAAACTACCTGCGGAAAAGAAGAATCAAACGATGAGGCAATAAGATTAGTTGTAGTTGTTTTGCCATTAGTTCCGCATACAACAACCGTATGCTTACCAAAAAGGCGTGCTTTATGGGCTAGATAATTTTTATCAATGCCAAGCGCTACTCTACCTGGAAGCTGAGAGGCTTTTCGATGAAATACACGACGTAACAATGTGCGAGCGCTGCGCGCACACAACGTGGCAAAATAAGTCTGTAACACGTATAACTACCTCTTTATAATCATTAAAACAATCTACACATTGCTGTGCTGTCGTTAAAAATAGAAATTGCTTCGCAAGACGTGCGCAGGTACAAACCGTGTCGGCTTACGCTATAAGCAATTTATGCCGATATATGCTTTTCTTCATCGCTGTTTAACGTGAGTGCATGCTCTTTTGTCATATCTTGAGCCTCGTATTCTTCAGGTGTTAGAACATCTTCAATACGAAGATTAACACCAGCAACGCTTAGCCCTGTCATTTCCATAACTTTACTAACAACTGCCTCTTTAACATCCTCAAACACCTGGGGTGCATACGCGCCGTATTTAATGAGAACCGAAATATTAACTCGTACCGATGCGTCATGAGTGACTTCAACAGTAACGCCTTTACGCGCGTCTGACGCGCCTAACACATCTTGCACGCGATTAAACCAGCTGCCTTTCATGCCTACAACGTCTTTTACGTCACGCATTGCAATAGCAACAATTTTCTCAATAACACCATTTGAAAATGTCAGCGAATCTTGAGTATCATCTTCAACATCGTCAGTTATCTCAGCGTCATCGTCTAAAGTGGAACCGCTCGTTTCTGCGCGTGCTGCTCCATGGATATTGTTAACATCATCTGCATCTGTACGAGGCGTACCAGAAGCATCTGCCTCATCTGCGTCTTGAGTGCCAAGGGTACTCTCTGAGGCAACAAAGCTTTCACCCTTTTGATCCCCTAACGTATGAGTTGTATCTTCAGGAGTTATATCTGCCGAATTTTGAGCCACATGATCGGTAAACTCAACGTTTAATGTAGGCGATACGTCTTGAGCGCTTATATCAAGGGCGCTTGTATCAAGGCGTGCGGATTTTTGATCTTTCATGATATGAGTCCTTTCGTACAGGTAAAACAGGGTGTAAGCTTAATTTCTGTTATCTTTGAATAACTTTTGAACAAGAGACAAAATCTTGGGATTTCCGTCGACATATTGACCAATTGCAATACCTAAAGCAATGCAAAAACCTATTAAAAGTGTACGAAATAGACCAATAGAAAAAATAAGCAATGCAACAAGAAGACCAACAGCAGCTCCTATACATGCATGCTCACGACCTTTAACATAAGCAGCGCATACGCGCGTAAACTCATTAAACGTTGCGTTTTCCACCGTAGGTGCACCATGTGTTGAAGCGTCTTGAGTAGAAGTATTAGTATGGTCATTTGCCTGCGCTTTATCTACAGATACATCAACGCGTGCAGACACTTCTTTTTGGGCGTGTACGTTTTGGGCGTGGGCAGCTTCATCAACAATCGTTGTTCGACTTTCATTCTTTTTCATGATTTATTGCCTTTCACGCTGAACAGACGTTGTTAAAGACGACGAAGATAAAGCAGCACGCTCATCTTTTGACGTCTGTAAACCTGTTGTAGGATGAGATGTAACCGTAGTGCTTTGAGATACTATCGTGGTGCTTTTACGTGCTTGATCTTGTGAACTTTTTGAACCAAAATTCTGCGAAGGAACATCATCTGAATTAGAAGAAGTATCAGAAGCTCCGTAATGCGAGATAGGAACGGTAATACCCGATGATTTATGCAGCAACTTGGTATGTAGAGGGCGCTGCACATCGGCAGATACCGTAAAAGTATCTGCACCGTCCAATGTATGAGGAACATCGGTGGAATCTACATCAGTATCAGCCACATTTGGCAAAGGTTCGGTTGATACAGGCGCCACAAGGTCCTCATCACTCACCGAGACATAATTCTTTGCTTGAGCAAATTCTAAGTTAACAGCATCTATATGATTTCCAACAATAACCGAAAGTCCTGCATAGAGCTTGCTTTTAAGCTCGTCTGATGCCGTAAGCAAATCTTCGGTTTCTTCGGGCTGAATACGCGCATTTACACGAATATGGCCGTATTTAGCTGATTTTACGTAAAGCCGAACCACACAAAAACGCCCGTCTTCTTCGATCACATGTTTTGCTTGAGACTCTATAGCACGAAGCGATACGGTAATTTTGTTGTCTTTAGCTTTGGAAATAATAACCACTTTACGATTACGTGTAAAAATAGCACGCAAAAGCATAATAACACAGCCAAAAACTATGATAAACGGAGCAATTTTCATGAATTGCTGGACAAAAGACAGTCTAAACACATAGAGAACATATGTTGACGTAACATCATAAGAGGCAGCAAGCCACGAACCAAAAAAGAATATGCCTGTCAATGCATATATCAGCATGCATAATCGCTTAAAAATTCCCATACAAGCCCCTTTACACTCTTATTGATGCGTGAACACCGTGTACTCGTAATAGTTTAACAAAAATCCTACCTGAACAGTAACATTCACGTAGGATTTTATACCATAATTTTACGTACCAAATAATCTCAATGCAGCCATCGCAGCCGAAATAAAACGATCAAGCTTTTATTCTTCTGCCTCAAGTTCAGCTAAAACTTCGTCGGAAACACACATAGCAGCGTAAACGTTTTGTACGTCATCTAACTCTTCCAAGCGATCTACAAGGCGTTCAACTTTTTTAGCGTCAGCAGCATTTAAGTCGGTGGGGTTATTGGCAACCATAGTAAGCTCGCTACCTTTTACCTCAATACCTTGCTCTTTAAGAGAAGCCTCAACCGATTGCATTTTATCGTAAGCAGTATAGATAAGCCATTCTTCGCCCTCATCTTTGTAATCTTCTCCACCTGCCTCGGCAACGGCCATCATAAGCTCGTCCTCATCCGAACATGCCTCTTTAGTTACCGCGATAGAACCTTTACGCTCAAATTGGAACGCAACAGAACCTGAGGTACCAAGATTGCCACCAGCATGGGTAAACGCAGAACGAACATCAGCAGCTGTACGATTAAGGTTATCGGTAAGGCACTCAACATAAAGCGCAACGCCTGCAGGACCATAGCCTTCGTAGGTGACTTCTTTATAAACTACAGCATCGGCACCAGTACCAAACGCTTTATCAATAGCAGCCTGAATACGAGCATTAGGCATAGAAACCATACGAGCACGTGCAACAGCAGCAGCAAGAGCTGCGTTATTCTCAGGATTTGGATCTCCACCATTTCTTGCAGCAACGGTAATATTACGCGAGTGCTTGGAGAAAAGCGCCGAGCGTTTTGCGTCGATAGCTGCTTTTTTATGCTTAGTGGTAGCCCACTTTGAATGTCCAGACATGCACGTCTCCTTTTATTATTGCATAGAAATCAGTATGTACGTGTTTGACGTACTTATACATAATAGACCTAAGTTGAAAACATGAAAAGTATTCAATCTAGATTTCATTATTAAACAAGATTTTATGAAATTTGGCTATGGCAATCATAAGGTTTTTATCTCTTTACAAAACCTGTCACTTTTTTGTCACATGAGATTTTTTTGGTGTATCGGTCACAGCCTGTCACACCAGTTAAACACGGTAATTCACATTTTTTAACACTGAGCGCACTTGATGAATTTTTACGTATTATAATGTTCGCGTTTCCGCTGGTAGAATAGGGCAAAAAGGAAGAAAAAGAATAGAGTTCGACGCTTCGCGTTCTGGTGGAGATGAAGGGAGTCGAACCCTCGGCCTCTGCCTTGCGGAGGCAGCGCTCTCCCAACTGAGCTACATCCCCATGCCGCATACACTGAGCACAAACACGTTTGTACACGCGTTTGAATGTGCATAACCCTCTTGGAGCTAAGTACGGTGTATATTCTTACAGGAACAAACGGCTCTGTCAATAATTGTACGCGTATGCCAAAAAGAACCATAATCAATACAAGTTCTCATAATCACAAAATCTAAAATGAGATCATCCGCTTGTGCATATACGGGGTGTCAAATAATCCAATTGTTACATTTCATCTAACTTTCCTTATGTATTCAGTTTATTTTCAAAAATACGCTACTATATTTTTTATACAAATGTTTCAGAGTTTGACGTTGAAAGGAAGCAAATATGAAACATAGAATCACCCCCCCCCCTGTGGATAATAGGTGCTCTCTTTATTGCACTGAGCGCATTTGTAAGTCTGCCGATTTCGGTATTTTTTACACAAACAGCACTCGCAGACCAAGTTATTCCTAACGAAGGAGACGACGGCAACGCACATTGGGCATGGGACGAAACCACGAAAACAATTACCGTTACCGCTAAAGATGGCACTGATGGTGTGATGACTAAAAAGAGTTATCCAGTTCGTCTTAAAGCTGGTGGTTTCTCTCATTCTTCATCGCTTAATTATGGATGGCGTGTCTATCATCTTCCCGAAGCCGAACACATCAAATTTGTACAAAACGCACAAGGCACTCCTGTTACCGTTAAAGTAACAAATAACAATCAAACAGAATTTCAAAAGTTTTTTGGTGACTCTAATTCTGATGAAAATAAACGTACCGAAAACATATGCAGAGCTGTAAATCTTAAAACAGCGGATCTAACCGGACTTAAATGTGATGTTTCGCAAATGAGCGAGGATGTTGCATTAGACTACGGAAAATTCTTTGGCCGTTGTTATAAACTCGAAGAAGTTATTTTGAGTAATAATACGTTTGGAAACAACCAAAAGAAAAGTTTTGAAAGACTTTTTGTAGACTGCGTAAAACTACAGCATATCTACGGTGCTACCTATAATCAACAAAGCAATTCATGGACGATCGACACATCAGAAGACACCAGTGGCATAAAATATCTCAATGACACCAATTGTTTATCTGTAGCAGCTATGTTTTCGGGGTGTGAAGCACTTACATCATGTAACGCAACACTTTTCCCCAATAAATTGAAGTCGCCCATTTATACGTTTTATATGTTTTATAATTGTATAGGGCTTACAGAACTTAAACTTACAGGTATTACCTGCGAGAACACTACGGATATGGACGCAATGTTTACCAATTGTAGCCAAGTTCCCACTTTTGATCTCTCGTCATTTAATACAGCAAAATGCAAAACTATGAGTTATACGTTCTTCCACTGTGGCACTACAAAAGAACTTGACTTATCAACCTTTGATACCTCTAACGTTACCAATATGAGCCACATGTTCCAGCATTCAAATTGTCTTGAAAAAATTATATTCTCAGAAAAATTTGACACCAAAAACGTCAAAACTATGGAAAGCATGTTCTCTGGCGTTATGAATGAAAGTCCAAGTGCTCCCAAGGCAGGAAATTTTGCACTCAAAGAACTTGATGTATCAAACTTTGATACAAGCAACTGCGATAACTTTAATAACATGTTCTCGGGTCTGCGCGCGCTTGAAACGCTTAGACTTGGTGATAAATTTGCCACAAATGGTGAGCGGCAGGCAATGAAAGACACCTTTGCAGGTGACACAGCTCTCAAAGAGATAACCATTGGTAAACCGTTTGCATTCAAATATGACTGTGCACTGCCTGAGCCAAATTTTGGTAAAGCAAAATGGACGCGTAAAGGCGCTCCTCTTGGAAGCTTTAGCTGGACTTCAAAACAACTTGTTGGTCATGATAATGTAGCAAGTATCTATACTCCAAATGCAACAGCCGATGGAGAAAATGTCGTAATGCCTGGTACTATAGTTATTACTCCCAACCTACGGAAAATGACCTTTAATTTAGACGGCGGAACACTTGCAGACTTGGATTCATATAAACCTTGTGCCGAAAACACCTTTAAGCACGAAACACAAAAACTAGAGTGGTTAGTTCCTGAAGGTACAACCATAGCAAAGCCTACAAATCCAGTAAAAGATGGTTATACATTTGCAGGTTGGAAAGCTCGTCTTAGCAATACCGAAGATCCTACCTTAAGCTCCTATGACCTTATGTGGAAATTTGCCGATGCAGCAGATGCGGCAAGTGTCATGAATGGGGATCTTGAACTTACAGCACAATGGAATAAAGACGAGGGAACGGGAACGGATAACCCCACAACAAGCGATTCAGGTACCCAGACCGATACTTCAACTGGTACTGATACCGGTACCCAAACCGATACTACTGGCACAGGAACTGAAGGCACTGGCACTGACACCGACAACCATAACGCGCCTAACAACGATAACTCTCACAATACGACAAATGACGGAAACACCAATCATAAGAACGACAATACAAATACCGACATGGTAATTGGTCAAAAGGATCTCCCCTCAACAGGTGACGACCTGTTTGGAACAGCACCTTGGACAGGATATGTGCTGTTATCGCTGGTTCTTGGAGCATTTGGCGTATCATTTGCTGTTCGCGCATACCAGCAAAGGTAAGCTCACGCTCATAGGCAAGGCTTATCTTTCTATGCCTCATGCATAGATAAACCCTAAACCCACTTCAACTGTAAAAGGTGTGAAGTGGGTTTATTTGTACACAAGCAGGTAGTATGGATTAGAAACGCCGACAGCGCGCACTCAGCGCGTTGCTTTCGCGAAACGCTTACGCATGTGCCAGCTTATGCATGCACCAGCCACACCAAACGCGCACGCAGACATATAAAAACTTTGTTCAGCTGATACTGATGCTCCGTACGTGGTAAGCTTATATATTATGTTTTTTAAGCTCCATAAGAATGAATGAAAATAAAGGAATATCAATGGCAATTCAATACGAACAAGCACATTTTGAAGCGGCATATGGAACAGCTCAACAATTACCTGCCTCCACAACGCCCGAAATCATTTTTTGTGGAAGGTCAAATGTTGGCAAGTCGTCGCTCATCAATAAATTGCTCAAACGCAAAGCGCTTGCACGCACGAGCAGTCAGCCTGGTAAAACGGCAAACATTAACTTTTTTAATGTTGATGGCATTCGTTTTGTAGATTTGCCCGGATACGGGTTTGCAAAGGTTTCAAAAGCAGAACGTGAGCGTTGGTCAAGCCTAATCAGCGGCTATTTTGAGGATAACCGAAGCTTTAATTTAGTCATATGTTTGGTAGATATACGAATCGACGCGCAGCTGCTTGATAAAGACATGCTTAGCTATGTTATACACGAAGAACTCCCCTACGTTGTGGCTTTTACCAAAGCAGACAAGCTTACACGTTCTAAGGCTTTAGCTGCCCGAACAAAGCTCTGCAAGGCTCTAGAAGTGCCTCAAGATAAAACCATCATTACCTCGGCAGAAACAGGAGAAGGTATGGCAGATCTTAGACGCTGTATCGAAGAACATGCACTGAGCTGATAAACAGGTTATGCAAAATGAGTGCAAAAGATTATAGGTAAGGACACGATGAATACCATGTCAACGATAAACAAAGATGGCAAAGCGAGCAACGCAGGCAAAGCTGACAACGTGCAAGACACGCAATACAACACTATGGATGCGCAGGCCATGAATATGCAGGAAAATAGCACCAGTGATACGCGATCAGATGAAGTTTTTCGCACAGAAGAAAAGCATCTGCACGACGTGTATGCCAAGCTCGTCCAAGAGAAAAAGACCTTAGAAGCACAAATGATTAAAGCGCACGAACGCGCTCAAAAAGATCTTAAAGAAATGTCAAGCGAAGTCCGCCAAAACTTTGGCTCGGATGACGAAGCAATGGAAACCTATGCAGCAATTGAAACGCTTAACGCTGTTATAGACGTTTACAATCAAAAACACGATTTTGACGCGGATCGTCTTAAACGCATTGACACCCTTTTGCTGCAGCCGTATTTTGCCAAAGTTGTTTTGCAAATGCGCGCTGGTCGTCCGCCGCAAAGCGTGTATATTGGAGCCGCTGGTATTACCGATGAACACCGTATTCCTTTGGTTGTGGACTGGCGAAGTCCCATTGCGCAGACTTACTATAATCAAGAAAATGGACTGATAACATACGAAGTTAATGGTAAAAAACGTCAAGTGACGCTTAGTTTGCGCCGTCAATTTGATATTGTGCGCGATTGTTTGCGCGCATATTTTGATTCGGACATCGCTATTGAGGACGCTCTTTTGAAGCAAGCACTTGCTCGTCGGCACTCAGAAAAACTTCAAGCAATTACTGCCACGATTCAGCGCGAACAGAACAAAATTATTCGCTATAACGATGTAGAGGCTCTGCTCATTGATGGTATTGCAGGATCGGGTAAAACTTCGGTTTTACTGCAACGCATAGCATATTTGCTGTACCAACAAAAGGATACGCTCAGCAGTAAGGATATTTACTTTTTTGCGCCCAATGATGTTTTTGCTCAATATATTAATATGGTTTTGCCTCAGCTCGGTGAACAGAACCCACAAACGTTTACGTGGAAATCATTTATAGCACGTCTTGGTCTTTCTACCTATGGAAGCGGTGTGGCAACCACCATCGAAGACCTGCATGATCTTGAGCACATGCTTTCGCATATACAAATTAATGATAAAGATATTCAAGAAATAAAGTGCCGCGACACCGTACTGCTTAAAGTGGCAAGCATTAAATCGGCGCTCGAAAAATTTGCCGCTATCGGATGGAATCGCAAGCGTATTGCCCTTGTCAAAGACGAACTACACGCACGACTTGACAGACGCATTACCGCACTGGCTCAAACGGAAGATTTTCAAGACGCACTTCTTGAACTTGACGTAGAGCAGCAAATGCAAATTTTTAACGCGGTTATCGCTCCGCAAACTGCAGAAGATACCTTAAAATACGCGCGTATCTACGCCCATTATTTGTACGACGAGGCACATGAGGCAATCGAATGTGTAAGTTGGCTTAATTTTGCTCATATTGCACAACACAATCTTACCCATGAGCACCCTACATCAGTTGAAATATATTACCTTCACCTGCTGTTATGTGATAGTACGTTTAAGGGCGCACGGTTTGTAGTTATCGATGAGGTGCAAGATTACACGCCAGCGCAGCTCTATGTGCTCACACAAACGTTTCACGGCGCGCATTTTATTTTTGCAGGTGACGAACGACAAGCGCTCAACATCAATCGCAGCAGTTTTTCTGATATCGAGCGCGTCTTAGCACACACTAATATTACATACAAACACATGTTCTTGTCAACAAGTTATCGCTCCAGTAAAGAAATTACAGATTTGTTTTGGAGTATTTTTTCGGCGCGCGAAGGTACCGACATAATATCGGTGCAGATGGAAGGCGAAAAACCGCATTTTATAAGCTGTGATGAACGTGATACCAAAGCCTATGTTGAAAGCTTACAAAAGCTGGTAGACGCGCGAGATCCTCAGGAATTATGTGCCATCATTACCCGCGAAGAACGTGGCGCAAAATGGCTTGCACAGCGCTTGCACGACGGAGCTCACGCAATTACGCGCATCATCGCAAACAGCATTTTGCCACAGCATGGCATAGTTATCATGAACTTAAAACTTGCCAAGGGCCTTGAATTTGATCATGTCATTTTAGCTGACGCACAAAGCGCCAACTATCCTTGTGATACAGAAGAAAAAGAAGACGTATCGCGCAGGTGCTTATACACCGCCCTATCGCGCGCAACACATCGCGTGGATATTGTATCACAGGGAATGCTCACGCCTCTTTTGTGCAAAAACGACCAGGAAACTAAGTAAGTTTTTTACAGCATCGCATACTTTTCCCAAAGAGAACGAGCTTAGTGTGTGCATAAAATCGTAAACATCATAATGTATATGCAAACTGCCGGTAAAAGTTTACCGGCAGTTTTTGCGTGTTACTCGTTTTTATACAATACTTTACTCGTTTTTATACAGTTCCTTCAGGCGAACAAGATGCTCCCAACGCTGCATTGCAGACTCTTCGTTTTTCTCAAATAACTCATCTGCTTGATCGGGGAACTCTCGCGTCAGACGCGCATAACGAGACTCGTTCATAAGGAACTCACGGTATCCACCCTTAGGCTCTCTTGAATCCAGCGTAAACTTACGACCCTTAGGAGCCGCAGGATTAAAGCGGAATAAGTTCCAATATCCACAATCAACCGCACGTTTCATTTCGTTTTGGCAGTTAGCCATACCGCCTTTAATGGAATGCATTTCGCAAGGAGAGTATCCAATAATCAACGATGGACCATCGTAGGCCTCGGCCTCTGCAACAACCTTAAGTGTTTGGGCAGGATTTGCGCCCATTGCAACTTGAGCAACATAAACATACCCATAGTTCATTGCAAGCTCACCTAACGGCTTTTTGCAAACTTTTTTACCACTTGCAGCAAATTGTGCTACCTGACCAAGATTAGATGCTTTAGATGCCTGACCACCTGTATTGGAGTACAGCTCGGTATCAAATACAAAAACGTTAATGTTGTGACCCGATGCAAGAACATGGTCAAGACCGCCAAAGCCAATATCGTATGCCCAGCCATCGCCGCCAAAGATCCAGAACGATTTCTTAGTCATAAAGTCTTTATTGGCTAAGATGTCTTGCGCTACAGGCGAATTGAGTTTTTCAAGCTGTGCAATATAAGCAGCTGCAGTAACTTCTGAGTCCCCTGCTTGTTTGTGCGAATCTATCCAAAGCTGCGCCGCGGCACGAAAATCATCGGAAACTTCAGAAGAAGCAATAAGTTGCTTGGTGGATGCTACCAAACGCGCTTGTTGCGCTTCGTAGCCCAACAACATACCTAAACCGTGTTCGGCATTGTCTTCGAATAGTGAATTATTCCACGCCGGTCCTTGGCCTTTTTTATTAAGTGTAAACGGCGAACAGGTGGATGGATTGCCCCAAATTGAAGAACAACCCGTTGCATTAGAAATAAATGCTCTGTTACCAAAGAGCTGAGTTACGCAACGCGCATAACTTGTTTCTGCGCAACCTGCACATGCACCCGAGAATTCAAGGTGAGGATTTTTAAATTGCGATCCTTTAATTGTTGTGTTTTCGAGCTGCTCTTTTTCCGAAACGTTATCCTCATCAACGGCGTAATCCCAAACTTCTTGCTGATCAAGCTCTTGCTCGGTGGGAACCATCGTAAGACAATCTTTTGGACAAACATATACACAATTGGTGCAACCCATACAATCAAGCGGCGAAACTGCAATCGCAAACTTAAGGCCTTCGGCACCCTTGCCTTTTGCGTCAATCATACGCATTTGAGCAGGTGCTGCTGCGGCTTCTGCCTCGGTCATCGCAATAGGACGAATGGTAGAATGAGGACATACAAATGAGCAGTTGTTACACTGAATACATTTTGTCTCGTCCCAGTGTGGAACCATAACGGCAACGCCGCGCTTTTCGTAGGCTGCGGTACCTAGTTCGTACTGACCATCAGCGTGATCCTTAAAGACCGAAACAGGTAATTTATCGCCTTCCATCATATTGATGGGATTAAGTAACGTGCGCACCTGTTTAACAATCTCGGCGCGACCCTTAAGCTCTACCGTATGTACTTCATCGTGGATGTCTTTCCAACTTTCAGGAATCTCAATTTGCGTAAAAGCAGAAGCACCAGCGTCGATAGCTTTATGGTTTGCCTCAACAATTGCCTGACCCTTCTTGGAATACGACTTAGTAGCCGCGTCTTTCATGTACTTTATTGCGTCATCAAACGGCAGAACACCCGAAAGTGCAAAGAACGCCGATTGCAAAACAGTATTAGTACGTTTGCCCATACCAACCTGGCGTGCTAAATCGATAGCGTTGATAAGGTAAACCTTGATTTTATTCTTATAGATGTAGCGTTTAGCCTCGGCATTAAGATGACGATCAAACTCATCAAAATCCCATTGACAGTTAACTAAAAATGTTCCGCCCGGCTTAACGTCGCGAACCATTCTAAAGCCCTTAATAATATAAGAAGGGTTATGACACGCAACAAAATTTGCCTTAGTTACATAGTATGAGCTACGAATAGGAGCGTCACCAAAACGCAGGTGCGAAACAGTTACGCCGCCCGTTTTTTTGGAGTCATACTGAAAATACGCCTGAACATATTTGTTGGTGTGGTTACCGATGATCTTGATAGAGTTTTTATTTGCACCAACGGTACCATCGCCGCCCAAGCCCCAGAATTTACATTCAATAGTAGACGGATCAGCAGTTGAAGGACAATCAGGATCCTCTTCAAGCGAGAGGTGCGTAAGGTCATCCACAATTCCTATAGTAAACTCACGTTGAGGATTATCTTTTTTAAGCTCGTTGAACACCGCAAATGCCGAAGCAGGAGTAGTATCTTTTGAGCCCAAGCCATAACGGCCGCCAATTATTGAAATATCGCTTCGGCCAAGCTCGTACAAAGCCGATACAACATCTTGATAAAGCGGCTCGCCAATAGATCCCGGCTCTTTTGTTCTGTCTAAAACAGCCATATGTGTACACGTTTTTGGCAAAACCTCACCAAAACGCTCCACCACAAACGGACGGAACAGACGAACCTTAATAAGGCCTACTTTTTCGCCTTGTGCACGCAGATAATCGATAACTTCTTCGATAGGATCACAGAACGACCCCATGCAAACAATAACACGCGTTGCACAAGGATCACCATAGTAATTAAAAAGACCGTAGTTAGTACCAATCTTTTTGTTAATACGATCCATGCACGACTCAACAATGCTTGGAAGGTTGTTATAAACGCTGTTACATGCTTCGCGATTTTGGAAGAAAATATCAGGATTTTGGTGAGAACCGCGCATATGCGGATGCTCAGAATTAAGCGCATGATCACGAAAACGCTGAAGCGCACTGAAATCGTACATACTTTTAAGTTGGTCAAAATCCCACATAGATACTTTTTGAATCTCATGAGATGTTCTAAATCCGTCAAAGAAATTGATGAACGGAACACGACCTTCAATTGCAGCCATATGTGCAACGGGTGATAAATCCATAACCTCTTGGGGATTTGTTTCGGCAAGCATAGCAAAACCCGTCTGACGACACGCCATAACGTCGGAGTGATCGCCAAAAATGCTTAATGCTTGCGTGGCAACCGTACGTGCTGCAACATGAAATACGCATGGAAGCTGTTCTGCCGCTATCTTATACATGTTAGGAATCATTAACAGCAGACCCTGAGAAGCAGTATAGGTAGTAGACAGAGAACCTGTTCCCAGCGAACCATGAATGGTACCTGCAGCGCCTGCCTCTGACTCCATCTCGATTACCTTAACAGGTGAACCGAAAATATTTTTCATGCCTTGTGCAGACCAAATATCCACATGATCCGCCATAGGGCTTGATGGTGTAATAGGATAAATACCTGCAACTTCTGTGTATGCATACGATACATATGCCGCTGCTTCATTACCATCCATCGACTTGAATTTTCTTGACATATCCTCCCCCTCAAGATGTAAATCCAGTCAATAGCCAGCGTCGAAAAATGCGCTCGCACGCACAACAAAGCACGATACTTCCCTCTCACCTTAGGTATACATACTTACTATGCAAGCACTAATTTTACGAGCTATTCTATTTGAAATGCACTTACAAAGAACACTCAACCCTTAATCTCTCCTGAGTGTACCCAAGTGACTCGACTTGTAACTATCATAGTGCAAATTCCGAAAAAAATTAATAAAGAGCGCAAGCGTTCCGCTAACGGTTGAATGCGCAGGCTCACGAACCTAAATAACTTTGGATTGCTTACAGCTGCGACACAGGTCATGCAGGATGCAGGAAACCTCAAGCATATAACGCATGCCAATGATGGCGAATCTAGCTTGCAAGCCACACAGAAATGCCCGGAATAACGGCATACACGATAAAAATGCCGTAAAAGATAACCATGAGAACAACGTAGGCAATCATGTTAATTCTAAAAATAAGCTGGGTATTATCCTTTGAGGATGAGTCTTTTTGTTTATTGTTAGTTATGGCGTTTTTATCTTGCGAGGACATGCTCATAACCACTCCTAACGGCTATTGTTTATATAGTTACCTAATAGATGATGCTCATACTTGTTATATGTTCGTACATGCACAAACTCCCCTCTTACTTTACTCATTTTATACATATATGACAATATCTAATCCAACATATTTGAACCCATTCAAAGTACGAATCCATTATGTATGGTAATCCTCATATTTAGTGTTACAATGTTTTGAGCAAAGTGGACTCAGTGGCTGCGGATTGTAGGTTTTCTACAATATGAGGAAAGTCCGGGCTCCACAGGGCAAAATGCTGGTTAACGACCAGGCGGGGTAACCCGACGGATAGCGCCGCAGAAAAGAAGACTCCCACCACATCGCATGCCGATGTAAGAGAAAAGCTGAAACGGTAGTGTAAGAGACTACCAGCACGGTAGCAATATCGTGGCTTGGCAAGCCCCATTTGGAGCAAACGCGAATAGGAATGTAATAGATCGGCCCGATCTGCATTCGGGTAGCGCGCTTGAGGAATCTGGTAACAGATTCTCTAGATAAATAGTCACTCTCGACAGAACCCGGCTTATAGGTCCACTTTGCACGTACTACATTTACGCACAGAAGAACGGTATGCACGCAACCGCAATCGTTGCCACATAAACACTGATAAATTAGTAAATCTATGCGTTACTTTGATAACGCAGGATATGAGTCTACACAAACGGATACGGTCTAATAATTGCACGAACGTGTGTAAAAGGACGAGTGCGTCGCCAAACACCGTTACCCGCGTGTTGAGATCCTGCTTCACCCGATGAAGTATTACCTTCAATAGTAGTAATAGTAGATCCGTTGTTGCTCTCGATAATGCCTATATGCTGGCAGCTTGTACCACCATGGAAGTTATACAGAACTATATCGCCAGGTTGACAATCATGAACATCCGAAAGAATAATTGATTTATTGTCGTTGCGGGCTCGGTCATAAATTTGGTCGCAATTGTAGCTTGGCAATACATCCCAATCTACATGAGCCTGATCAAAACACCATGAAACAAAAATTGCACACCACCAAACTTCAGAAGAAGGACCGCGAAGCCATGGAGTATCAGTTATGTCAGCCATCCAGCGTCCGTATTTACTACCAGGTTGGGGATCCTTATATGCTTCATATCCAATCTCACCTGAAGCAGCACGTAATAACCAATTTTTAAGCGTTTCAACCGATGGTCTATCAGACCTGCTTAAATCCAATCCATTTATATAATCAACATAAAAATGCTCGTTATTTACATTGATATAGCCAAATAAGGCCTTATTGCTTTGTAGGTCAAAATAAAACCACTTATTGTTTGGCGTATGATACCAGCCAGTAACATATCTTCCGTTTTGATCAGCATAAAACCAGTTACCCTGCGTATCCTGAACCCATGTGTTACAAGAAAGACCATTATTGGGATCGAGCCAGTAGCGATGGCCATTCTCATTAAGTTCGCCAGTAAACATTTTGAAGTCGTTACCAAAGTACCACCACTTGCCGTCAGGTGCAAGATACCAGCCTGTTGCCAAAATACCTTTATCGTTGGTATGCATCCGCGAACCATCGGCTGCCGTTACCCAACCGTTATAAAGAAGGCCTACATTCTCATCTAACCAGTAGACATCACCCTTATAGGTAACTTTACCTGTTACCATCTTGTAGTTGTCTTTATTAAAGTACCACCACCTACCGTTAGGTGCATAGTTGTCATTGGTGTGCATCCACGAACCATCGGTTGTTTTTACCCAGTTGTTATAAAGAAGACCTGCGTTTTCATCGAGCCAGTAATCTTTATTATCATCGGTTAATTTACCAATTACCATCTTATGATCTTGGCTAAAGTAGAACCACTTACCATTGGGAATTCTATACCAGCCTATTACCAAAATACCTTGATCGTTGGTTCGTATCCAGCTGCCTTGTGCGTCTTTTGCCCAAGAGTTATACAGAAGACCTGCGTTTTCATCGATCCAGTAATCTTTATTATCATCGGTTAATTTACCAATTACCATCTTATGATCTTGGTTAAAGTAGAACCATTTACCACTAGGCGCAAAATACCAACCCGTAAGAAGACAGCCGTTACCATCGGTACGAAGCCAATTACCTTGGGCGTCTTTTGCCCAAGAGTTATAAAGAAGGCCGGCATTCTCATCTAACCAGTAGTCTTTATTATCGTCGGTTAACTTGCCAACTACCATGTGATGGCTGTCTTTATTAAAGTAGAACCATTTACCACTAGGTGCAAAATACCAACCCGTAAGAAGGCAGCCGTTACCATCGGTACGAAGCCAATTACCTTGTGCATCTTTTACCCAAGAGTTATAAAGAAGACCAATATTACTATCTATCCAATAATGACGTCCACGCACAGCACAATCGCCGAAAATAGCATAACCAGTTGACGGATCCGCGTACCATCGTTTGCCATTTACTGCGTTAAACCAACCCTTCACAGTTCTGCCCGTAGAATCTACATAATACCATCCATGTGAATCTAGCTGCCAAGATCCAATACTAAGACTTAGATAATGAGCTTTTTCGTCGGTGTATCGGTTAATCCAACCCTGCCAATATATCTGCTGAGAAGGGTAAATATTTTTTACATTATCTATAACAGCATCACAAATTGCAGCAATCAGCTGCTCGTCATTCATTGAGCCATCGATATTGGCGAGCTTGAAGAACTTATTACAACCCCAATAATTACCTGCACGTAAGCTGTAAATTCCTCCGCCTTTTCCAAAAAGATTTGCCATTCCCCAAACTAAACTCTTAAAGCTATCCGAGCGTTCGTCTGGATTAACACCAAAATATGAAAGACTTCTTTTTACACCATCAGGGGCTGCATAATAGTTGTAATAGGCATAATAGTCTTGCAAACGAGAAAATACATCTGGTGATGCGGTATATGCACTATGCCATGCTTGGTTAAGATCATCTCCAAATTGTGTAAATGTGCCACTTGCTTTATCAAATACATCATGCGTTGAAAAATCCCAATTATATTTTTCGCCTACTGCAGACAGCATATAAAAGGTTTGGGGATCGTAATTATAAACTTGCTTCATAAACGTATCTAAGCCGTAACGTCGATCAAACTGATACGCGCCCAGTGCATTATATGAATCACCTGCCCCAAAACCGTGGTTATAATTTCTTCCACTTTCCAACTTTTGGAAATAGGTCATTTCAGAAGAAAACGATTTATACTGCAGGTTAAAAGGCACATCGTAAGGCGCTTGGGCACTACGATCGGCAAAAAGCATCTGATTTTGAGCACGTACATCTTGAGCAAGTTTTGAATCTTGAGTAGATTTTGATTCTTTAGAGTCTTTAGAATCTTTAGATCCTACGTTTTGTATAGAGCTTTGACGATCGCTGCTTTGCTCTACACTCTTGGTATCTACCTGGACTGCATTGACATCGGACGACGCAAAGTGCTTGCCAGAAGGCTTGGAAACAGACTTACCATCTGTAGATACTGGACTTGAAGGCATATGCGCCAACGTGTGTTCAAAACTATCCGCAGAATCTTTTGTAGAAGTATTAAGATGTTTTTGAGCACGGACTTCGGCGGACGCCACAAACGGAAGCTCTTGAGTTATAGAAGGGTGACGCAGATTTGTTTGACTCTGCATGTGCACGCCTTGCTGGCGCGCGGGATTATGGGCAGGCAAAGCATACGCAGTATTGACACCTACAGAAGCGGTAGTTAAACACAGACCTAGGGTAATAACACTACACGTAATCCGCAAAGGAGAGAAAGATTGCATAACAGATTTACGAGAGTTTTGTTCATTTGAAATAAGTTTATTCAACATACGTCCTAACGTTACCCACAATTCAACTACCGAATACGCAAACCTTTTATATAAGAGACTACGCCTGCGTTGCAAAGCATGAGGTTGCACTCAATATTATTAAGCATAGTTATACATAAGAGTAAAGCAAAATGACTTCGCTTTACTCTTATAACATAACATATATAACGGACATAAGATTTCTAATCCAAGTCGGCAAAGTCTCCTGAGAGCGCAACTGGGGATTTAGAAGCATCTTGGTTTAAGGACGAAGCCGCTTGCGCGCTTTTATCCAGTGCATTTAAAGCGTCTTCAGTAGTGGCATCTTTCTGTGGAAACACAGAATCAGCATCGTCGATAAAGTGCTGCAACATCTTCTTATACGCACCGCGGAAGCTTTCGCGAGATTGTTTAAGTCGATCAATCTCATCAAGTTCGGTTTGCTTTTCTGCCAATGCCTGACGAATAACTTCGCGTGCTTTTTGATCGGCCTCGTTACGAATAGCGTCTGCATTGGTACGAGCCTCTGCCAAAAGTTTGTCAGCGCTTTGTTGAGCAACAATAAGAACTTGTGAAATTTGTTTTTCCGAAGCAGACAGAGTAGGTGACTCTGGAGCAACAGGTGCCTCTACGTGGGTAGATTGCTGTTGCTTAAGGCTTGCAAGTTGTGCTTGGCTTGCAGCAAGCTGCTGCTCGGTGTTAGTAAGACGACCTTTAAGATCGGCAATTTTCTTAAGCATTGCGTCTACTTCAACAGAAAGCTGATCTAAGAAGTTATCAACCTCGTCAGTATTGTAGCCGTGTTTTTTGTCTTCCGAGAATGTCATGTGTTCTATATCAGCTGGAGTAATGGCCATCTTTGTTCCCTTTCGACTAAGCTGATGATGTTCAAAGATAAAATCATCATATCAGGTATTATGCTATATATCTATGCTCTTTAGTATAACCTAACTATAAATTTACAGAATTAAATCTTTAATAATTTGTAAAACTAAAAGTGCTACAACAGGCGAAAAATCTATACCACCAAGTGGAGGCATAAATTTACGAAAGAGGCTTAAGTACGGCTCAGTAATTTTATGTAAAACTTCGCTTATATCCGAAACAAGCGAATTTTGACCGCCTGAAATATTTGGAACCCACGATAAAAGCGCCGAAACAATAATAAGCCACGAATATACTTCTATAAGTTGCGTAAGTATATATGCAATTTTTAAAGACAAAGTTGGCATTAGTGCTCCTTGAGCTGGTATGTTTTCTTCATTGCAGCATCAACTCCACACGAAACAGCATCCATAAGGCCGCCCTCCATAAAGCGCAGTCCTTGAGCCGTGGTACCTGCTGGCGATGTAACGCGTTCCATAAATTGACGAGGATGAATATGTTCGTCTAACAGTTGACGCGCGGTACCCTGCATCGTGTAGAGTGCCAAATCGCGACACACATGAGCCGGAATACCCCACTCAACACCGCTACGAACAACAGCGTCAATCATAAGTGCAAAAAATGCCGGTCCACATCCCGAGATAACACCTGCAACGTCGAGTTGTTGCTCGTTCATAAGGTAAGCACAACCAAATGCAGAAAACATGTTGTGTACCAAAGCTGCGTCTTCGTGCGTAGCCGAAGCGTCAGGACATACCGCGCATGCTCCGCTTAAAGACTTAACGCAAATATTAGGCATAACACGTACCAAACGGGCTTGCGGCAAGAGCTTTGAAAGCGTATCAAGCGATACACCAGCAGCAATGCTCACCACAAGTTTTTGAGCAAGCGCGGACGAAAGCGGGCTTATAACCTGCGTTAATACTTGAGGCTTTATAGCTACAATAACGCAATCATAAGAAGACTTGAGCATATCAGCCGCGTTTGTATAAACGTGCGCACCTCGTTGTTTAAATGCATTAAGCGCAGACGCATTTATATCGGCAATTGCTAAATTTTGGGGTTGTATAACTTGACTGTCAAGCAGCGCAGAAGCTATAGAAGATCCCATAGCACCCGCACCAATAAGCGCAACAGAGCAAGGACAAGGCTGTGCGACTTTTTGATTGCTGGTCGCAGACGCAGCTTGGCTGCGCGCAACGTTTGCTGTTGCTGCACTGGTATGAACATCGCTATCAGAGCAGCTACAAGCATGAATGTTTTGATCTATCAATGAATATACCCACTATTCTTTTATCGCGCCATCGTGCTTTGTGAAATCAACTTAAGGATCTCATCTTTTGAAATTTCCACACCTTGAGGAAGCACCACAAACACACGATCTGATACTTCGTCAACACGGCCTGAAATACCGCAGGTAAGACCTAAACAAAAATCGAGAATACGCTTAGCGGTTTCGATATTGGTATTCTTAAATACCAAAACAACTGGTTGATTCGTGCGAACACGACGTACAACCATTTGAACATCGTCATACGAGGCAGGCTTTAGAATATAGGGAGGAAGCTGTCCTGAGGTTTGGGCACGAGGAATTGAACGAAGACCTAAATCACCAGGTGTTTTCCCACCTGTTGTATTACCAAGCACCGAATGAGCCGTTTGAGCATAGGTGTATGTTTGGGGAATCTGCGTTGTTTGATCAGCAGGATAATACCTATCTTGTCCTGTATACGCAGAAGTATTGCTAACATAGCTTTCCTGAGCAGGACGCATTCTTTGACCGTTATAATAATCGGTACGTGGAGCTTGCGAAAGCGGTCTGCCCGAACGGGTAAAAACGTTTACGCTTTCGGCCTCCGGACGACGCGTGTTACCCAACACGCCCGATGAATTTTCACGACGAGCAGCCTCTGCCTCATCGTCGTAATAATCATCCATGTTATCCATGTCACGACCACCACGGATAGTTCTTATTCTATCTTTTAGTTCGTCAAATAAACTCATGGTATATCCACCTTTCTCCACTAAGGGAGCATACCTTTGCTATACGTACAAGACTACATAACCTATGCAGTAACCTTGTAGTTTGTATCAAACACGATCCTACCTAATCTAATAAGTGTTGAACCTTCTTCAAGCGCAATTTCAAAATCATCGCTCATGCCACATGAAAGCGTAGAAAGCTCAAGGCCTGTTTGCGCTCTCAATGCTTCGCGCAGCGCAAAGAGTCCAGCAAATGATCGACGAGCAGTATCGGGGTCATTGCGAGGAGCCATATTCATTAAGCCTTCAATATGAATGTGCTCCATGTTCATAAGCTCATCAAGACACTCGTATAAGGCTTTGCTTGAAAAGCCCGATTTAGAAAGCTCACCTACTACATTAATCTCAAGCAAACAAGAAACATGTAAGCCCTTTGTACCTGCATGTTTATTAAGTTCGCGCGCAAGCTCCAATGATGAAACCGATTGTATGCGGCAACAATTATCTAAAACCATATTGATCTTGTTAAGTTGCAAATTGCCAATCATATCAAAACGCAGCGTGCCTTGTTGGATAGCTGATGTAAGTGCACATACTTTATCGCGAAGCGCTTGAGGCCTATTTTCACCAAAAAGCGTATAGCCAGCGCGCGATGCTGCTAAAATTTCAGGCACATCAACCGTTTTTGAAACAGCACAAAGCTGTATGTCATCTAAACTACGGCCAGATTTTTGCACAGCATTTGTTATGCGTTCGCTCAAATATGCTTTTCGCTCACGCAAAAAATCGGTATACGCATCTTCTGCCAAAACGTCTTGTGCACGGCTGTGAGTTGTTTGTTGTTCACAATTATCATGCGTCATGATTGAAACTTGCCTCGTTCACTTGGGTTGTTCTAAATAGGCGCACGCTGCATGTCTGCCGCATTTTCCATGCTCTTTACGATACGAGAAAAAACGATCAACATGAGAATAGGTGGAAACACCAGCATTACATATATGCTCAGGCGCAACACCATCTTCTAAAAGCGTAGCTCTTATAGCTGCATACATATTAAGATTGCGCGTACCAGTTTTAACCTGATCACCAAACTCGGTTACAAAATCTGCAATGAGCTCTGAAGATACTTCGTAATCTGCGGCGGCAATATGTGGGCCAACATACACCAAAACGTCTTGAGGCCCGCAATGCGCCTGTTCGCAGAGTTTATGAAGAACAACGCGCGCAATGCGTGCACGCGTACCGCGCCAACCTGAATGGGCAACAGCAAAAGCAGTACGCGCAACAAAAATTAAAGGAACACAATCAGCAAAAGCCAGCATAACAGCAACGTCTGGAACGCTACAGATAATTGCATCGCAACCCTGCGCAATATCACGTCTAATACGCGCACTTTCTTGTTCGCTCCACGAACGCACACATACAACAGACGTACCGTGCACTTGATGAGGAACCAAAAGACGCGAACACATCTGCTCAGCACCCATGGCTTTAAGAACACGAAGACGATTTTCGCTGACATGAGCCATATCGTCGCCCGTTCTACTGCCTAAATTCAGCGACTCATACCAACCCTTAGAGCATCCACCTGTTCTTTCGGTAAAAGCAAGGTGGACACCATAAGGGTGGTTTTGATCCTCAAGCAGCGTAACGCCTTGGGAAGTATGACGTACCAGCTGAGCTAATGCCATAAACGCTTCCCCTTTTTATAAACGGGAGTGTTTTAAGAATTCGGGAATGTCAAATTCTTTGTCGTTATTAGAAGCGTTGCGTGACGACGCAGGAGCCGGCGCAGACGTACGAGTAGAAGCAGCAGGCTTTTGACGTGAAGAGGCCTGCGTACGAGAACCCATGGTAAGCGTAGGCATAGTTTGAGCCGAGTTAACATCTTTAAAACCAGTTGCAATAACGGTAACACGAACTTGGTCGCCCAAAGATTCGTCAACAACGGTACCAAAGATAATGTTTGCTTCGGGATCAACCGCGTTAGCAACAAAATCGGCAGCATCGTTAATCTCTTGGATACCCAAGTCTTTATTACCTGCAATAGAGAGCAAAACGCGTGTTGCACCGTCAATAGAGCTTTCAAGCAAACGAGAAGAAATTGCCTCTTCCGCAGCGTCAACTGCACGATTATCGCCTGACGCTAAACCAACGCCCATAGTTGCCGTACCAGCACCGCGCATGGTGGTACAAACGTCGGCAAAGTCGAGGTTAATAAGTCCAGGTACGGTAATAAGATCGGTGATACCTTGCGTACCTTGGCATAAAACGTCATCTGCCATACGGAATGCGTCAATAAACGAGGTCTTTTTCTCGGAAACGTCTAACAAACGATCATTAGGAATTACAATAAGTGCGTCAACGTTATCTGAAAGTGCTTGAATACCATCGACAGCGCGATTTGCACGAGGACGACCCTCAAAGGTAAAGGGCTTGGTTACAACACCAACGGTTAGAGCACCAATATCATTTTTTGCGATATCAGCAACAACAGGGGCTGCGCCTGTACCAGTTCCGCCGCCTTCGCCTGCGGTAATAAATACCATATCGGCGCCTGCTAATGCCTGCTTAATTTCATCGTGAGAGTCTTCAGCAGCTTCGGCTCCTACCTCAGGGTTTGCGCCTGCGCCAAGGCCACGCGTAATATCTTGGCCAATGTGAACTTTGATGTCGGCATCAGAAATTGCCAAAGCCTGTGCATCGGTATTAACGGCTACAAATTCTACTCCGCGAATACCTTCTTCGATCATGCGGTTAACTGCATTTGTACCGCCACCGCCAACGCCTACAACCTTAATAACAGCAAGGTAGTTACTTGAAATATCAGTGTCTTGCATGGTTCCTCCTTGTTATTGCCATGAGTTAAACATAGACAAGTTAGTGCGTGACATAACGTATGCTGCATACTAAAGTCTAAACCTCTGGTTAACATACAGTGTTTATATCAAGCGCGTTATAATTGCACACTTAAAATCGCTTTGTCAACATATATGTGCGTTAAGTGAATTCCGCAGGTACATGCATGATAAATAAAATTTGTTACTCACCTATGTTTACTTGAGAGTTGAGGGTTTGAGATACCATTTGTACATATTGTCTACAACTCGCCCTCACGCACATTTACGAATTAACGCCTCTACCCTGTTTTACGCTATCAGATTGCACCATGCGATAAGATGGCTTTGACGGAACACGAACATTTATGTAAGTAAGCTTCCCCTCATATTTATCTAAGATTTCACGAATAATGCGCTCTTTAGTTGGTATCTGTGTTGCACTTCCAACCGATACTTCAACACCTGTGGTAAGCGTTAAGGTAATACTATCAGGCGTGGGAGCACTATACCCAACCACCATCTGAGAAAACTCGGATGAAAATTGTCTACGGTACGATTGAATCATGGCAATAGTTTCATCGGTTGCAGCCGCACCTGGTTGCGGATTTACACTTGTAGGTAAATCACAGAATGCAACAGCACCCATTTCGTGCGCTTTAGTAAGGGTTTTTTCTTTAACTGAAACATTGTCATCACTTTTAGCAAGCGATATTGGCTCAATCCAAACATTATCATTACCAAGCGTCCACACTACATTACTTGAACCAATTAAAACATAGGCATCTATTACTTTTTCATCAACGCTGATATCCAACGAGTTAGGAAACTTTCGCGTAAAATGGACTTGCGATACCCAAGGATTTTTCTTTATCCTATCCGATATTTTCTTTTCATCAAGATTGAAAAGCGTTGTGTTATCTTCTATTTGTGCCAGTTGAGCTATATCTTGTGCAGTAACATGATCAGAATCATGCGCCACAACTGAAGTTATCGTACATACAGGTAGATGCAAAAGTATGACATAACCTATACACGCAAAGAACGCAACAATACCTATAGTAACTATCAATCGAATAACGTTTTGGATGCTTAGAGCACGAAACCACATTAACAAGTTGAAAGAGTTGGACATTGATGAGGAGTTCCGCCCCTGCGTGCGTGCGCCTGCAGAGGTTTTTGTACGTGCCGAAGGTGTAGAGCTTAAAAAAGCAGGAACGGATGAACCACCTTTTGTGGGTGTTTGTAAACTTCCTGTTGTACGTTTCGCGCGCTTAAAAAGCCCAGCTGTAAGACGTGCAAAAAAGGATTCACGAGATACTCTGCGTGTGCTTGGAAAAGCAGCACCTCTTGCACGCGAAGACACGGAGCCAACAGCACGCCCAGACGGACGAGCGCCTGCCCGCGGCTTCTTTGCACGTGGTGTTGGTTTTCTTTGCACCTTATCAGACACGTATCTCAACTACTTTCCACATGTGTCTTGTTCTTGCTTTGCTTGCAGGAATGCCGGTCCTATCATCGTAACGTCACCAGCACCTTGGGTAATGATTAAATCATGCGGACGTGCAATAGAAAGTAAATGAGCAACAACATCTTTCTTTTGAGATACAAATGTTACATCACAATGCTTTGTTGAAGCCTGAATTTTTTCAGCGAGCATCATCCCATTCACACCAGGAATAGGCGTTTCACCTGCCGAGAAAACCTCTGTCACAATCAAAACATCTGCGTCATCAAACGCATGAGCAAATTCGTCTTGTAGGTTTTGTGTACGGCTGTAACGATGCGGCTGAAACACACAGACAATACGATTAAATTCAAGATTTTTAGCAGCTGCAAGTGTTGCTTTGATTTCGGTTGGATGATGACCATAATCATCAACCACGCATATATCATCAATATCACCTACATGCGTAAAACGACGATGAGCACCCTTAAAATTACTTAATGCGTGTGCGGCATCTTGTAAATTAACACCTAAAACATCTGCTACCGCCATAGTTGCCGTAGCATTTAAGACATTATGTTTTCCAGGATTAGCAGGTAAACTAATGGATAGGCACGAGCCATCAGGGGTGCACACAACAAAATTATTACGGATCTTATGGCTTTGAACAGTTTGTTTACATACGTAATCACATGTTTCATCAAAACCGTATGTAACAACATGACGATTTGTTGAGCGAGCCAACTCTACACAATGGGGATTTTCACCACATACCACAATGGTACCAGCATCGCCTACCAAATCCATGAATTCGCAGAATGTATGTTCGAGGTTATCCATAGTTTTATAGTGATCTAAGTGATCAGCTTCAATATTGGTAATAACAACTACATCAGGGTTAAGGTATAAAAACGAACCGTCTGATTCATCTGCCTCACATACAAAATAGCCACCGTTACCATTTTTACCATTGGTCTTGTACTCTTCAACAATGCCACCAATTAAAAATGAAGGGTCTTTACCTACATGATCAAGCATGGTTGCAACCATTGATGAGGTAGTTGTTTTACCATGAGTGCCTGCAACAGCAACAGTTATTGCATGATGAGATAAATACGAGAGCATTTTTGCACGAGGCCACACGGCAATGTCGAGCTCACGCGCACGCACAACCTCTGGATTTGTAGGAGGAATAGCCGATGAAATAACTACAACATCTGGCGCAACCTCATCTACGGTTTGTGCATGATGACCAATATGCACATCAATTCCTGCATCTTGCAAACCACGAACATACGACGACATTTTAAGATCTGAACCGCTTACAAAACACCCCCGTTCGTGCAAAACAAGCGCTATTCCGCTCATGCCTGCACCGCCAATGCCTACAAAGTGTGCACGTTTAATTGATGAACCTGGTGTTATCATACGTTTTCTTCCTTTATTACTTCATATGTTCACGTAAGTTTTGTCGTATAGCAAAGCCATACTAACAAGATAAGACTTTTATATATGATATATCATCTATAGACAATTCAAAGACTGCCTTAAAGTTACATAACCGCTGCATGCTCCACCTGATCAGCAAGGGCACACGCAGCTTTATCCTGAGCTAGGCCTCTGGCAGCAGCCGTTAGGGACTCGCGTAATTCGGCGCTTTCAAGCAAAGAATTAAGCCGCTCGGTAAAGTAGGTACTTTCCAAATCTTTATCACAAATCATAAAAGCAGCTCCTGCATCAACCAAACCACGCGCATTGGTTGTTTGATGATCGGCAGTTGCCAAAGGATACGGAACCAAAATTGAAGGCTTAGCTAACGCAGCAAGCTCGGCAATAGAAGACGCGCCTGCACGAGAAACAACAACATCACAAGCAGCAAGAACTTCGCCCATATCGTTAATATAATCAAGCACATGCCAGCGTTTTTTTTCGTCCTCACTTAAGTTGAGCGCGGCACAAGTTTGTTGATAATCGGCTTTTCCTGTAGCTTGAATAATATAAAGCCCTTCATGGGACAAAAGTTCGGTTTTGCGCGCCACAATTTGCTCATTGAGATGTTTTGCGCCAAGCGATCCACCAAAAACTACCAAAAGCAGTGCGTCATCGGGAATATGATAGGTTTGACGCGCAGCTTTGCGATCAGCTTGCAAGACGCTTAAACGAACAGGATTTCCCGTTACTACAAGTTGCGTATCTGCACCAACTTTTCCCTTGAACGCTTCAAGAGCAGCGGGAAATGAAACGCAGACACTTTTTGCATAGCGCGCAGAGAGCTTATTAGCAAGGCCAGCAATGCTGTTTTGCTCGTGAATAATTAACGGAACTGCATGTTTTTTGCACCACGAAACAAGTGCAAGCTCTACATATGCACCAAACCCCACACAAACATCAGGCGTATCATGCTTAAAATACGTAGCCAGCACATGCTCTGCTCGATAAATATGCCAAAGCGCGCTTGCAAGCGTCCAGGGTTGACGTCGATTAAATCCATTTACGCGAATAGGAATAAAATCAAAACCAGCAGCTGGAACTAAGGTAGCCTCAAGTCGTGTAGGTTGCCCAACAAATACAACGCGGTGTCCGCGCATGCGTAGCTCTTCGGCAAGAGCAAGAGCAGGATTGATGTGTCCTGCAGTACCGCCCGCGGCAAGAGCAACATATAATTTATCTGCCACGTCTATCACTCCTTCGTGATGAATCATTTCTTAAACGCTCACGCGCGCTTGGTGCAACACTAATGCGCCTGAACCCCCGAGCATTAGTAGTTATATGCATATGTTCGTCGTGCGTATTTTTGTGACCAAATTTTTGTTGGTAAGGTAATTGTTGTGCACGTTGTTGTTCTCCTGAAGCATCTTGCGTCCCTGCAACCAAGAAATTGGGAGCAAGGCTAAGATCAGCACGAGCGCGATCGTGAGCAGTGGTTGGAAGATGCGACGCTCTTGAAACAGAAAGTACAAGCCCCACCAGCATAAAACTAGAAATAATGGATGAACCACCATAAGAAACAAACGGAATTGGCTTACCAGAAAGCGGGAATAAGCCTAGGACGCCTGTAATATTAAGAAGCGTTTGTATAGCAAACAAAAATGTGCAGGCAATAACAATAAGTTGACCATGTAAGTCGGGTGCATGCTCTGCAATTTTAAGACCAGCATACATAATAAGTCCAAAACAGCACAAAACAACGAGTGCACCTACAAGGCCTAATTCCTCACCGATAACAGAAAAAATGAAGTCGTTATATGCCATAGGCAAATAACCGTATTTTTGTTTTCCCATACCAACGCCTACACCAAAAAGACCACCGTGCGCAAAAGCATAAAAACCTTGAATAAGTTGGTATCCAAATTTATCGGGACTTTTCCAAGGATCCAACATTCCCAAAAGGCGCAGCTTAGAGTATTCGTCCTTAAGCGATAAGCCAATGAAAGCAAGTAGACCACCGACCATAAGCATGATGCATGAACGCCCCGAAATACCCGCGTATAATGCAGTGATAATAAATGTACAGGACAAAACAAGTATGGTTCCTTTGTCGGGCTGAACAAGGATAAGAAGCATAGGAATACCTATAAATGCAACTAATTGTTTAACGTAGAAGTGAACATTATATTTTTTATAAGCATAATCAACAGTAAGTCGTGCAAAAATCAGAATGAGAACAAATTTTGCAAATTCAGAAGGTTGCAACGTAAAGCCAGCAATTGAGATCCATCGCGATGCACCACCCGAACCGTGACCGATAGCGGGAATAAAAATCATCACAAGCAAACCGAAGATAATACAAGAAATTGCTGGCAAAAATTGAAACAGCAAAAGGTGATAGTCTACACGCGAAATTATCCATGCAAACAGAATTGCAATTGCCAAAAAAATCAACTGACGCAGCAGATAAAACGCAGGATTATTGCCCTGGACACTATTAGTGAGTGCAACAATAGAAGAAGCGGAAAACACCATGAGAATACCCACAGCCGTTAAAATAGTAACCGCAGTTACAAATAAAATACGCGGCTGCATAAACCGTGCAGGAACACTTCTAAGTTTATCGACAAAGCTCAGTTTTGTGTTACGTGTTTGACCTTTCGCTGATGTTATGTTGGCTTGCGAGCGGCGATCAACACGCGTACGCAGGGTTTGCGGGCGCTGTTGAGACTGAAATCGGTCTGCTGCTGCACCTCTTTTAGTGTATGCACGTTTGCGACGCTGAGCGGATTCGTTTTGTCTTTGCACCTTAACTCAATTTCTCGTCATCAGATGTCGCACGTAGTTCGTGGACAAGTTTTTTGAAATAGGTACCACGCTCCTCCATATTGTGAAACTCATCAAATGAAGAGCACGCAGGAGAAAGCAAAACCGTTGTGTACGGCTTGGCATGCGTAACAGCACAGTCAAATGCGTCTCGTAAATGAGGAACACACTTTACAAATGATAATGGAGCCGAAGCCACAGCGTTATAACACTTGTCGCATGCACCTTCTCCATCTGAAGCTTGCGCATTTTGTACCGACACAAGCTCATGATAGATACGCTGCCCTGCTTCTCCAAAACATATGGCACCTCTACATTTTCGCACAACTTGATGAACAAGTGAGCTTAAATCGGTTTGTTTATCGTGACCACCTAATAAAACGATGGTTGATCCACATGGAAATGCAGTAAGTGCCTTTTCAACCGAATCGGTATTGGTAGCTTTGGAATCGTTTACAAATGAAACACCATGTATCGTTGCTACATATTCAAGACGATGTTCAAGTGTGGTAAACGTTTGTAAAACCTGACGTATTGCATCAACTGATACACCAATAAATAAGGCAAGCGCAGAGGCTGCAAGCATATTTTGTATATTATGCATACCTTTAAGAGCCGCTTCTGACGCTTTAATAAGAGGCGTGGTAGTGCCATTTAAGCGAACGTAAAGCATCGAATCGCTACAGTATGCCGCCTGCAAAGTTTTAGGGTCTTGTGAGGTGTCTACACATACAGGACTCAGTCCTCGCTCAACAAGACGACTATAAATAGCTTTACAATACGGATCATCACGAGAGATTATAGCTAAATCGTCTGTGGTAAGATTTGCAAATATGCGCTCTTTAGCTGCAGCATATGCCTGCATTGATCCATGCCATTCAATGTGATCAGGCGTAATATTAAGTAAAATTGCTGCATGTGGATGAAGCAGTTTTGTTTCGGCAAGCTGAAAGCTTGATAATTCTGCTACAAACCACGTATCAGCTAGATGATGATCCACTTCGCCCAAACACGCACGACCAATATTACCAACCGCACAAGCTTGCTTATGGTCTGCGCGAATCATATGTTCAATGAGGGTTGTGGTGGTAGTTTTACCATTTGTTCCAGTAATTGCTACCCACTTTTGCGGACGACAACGCCATGCAAACTCAGGCTCACCAATAACCTCACGACAATGTTTGCATGCCGAACTATATAAAGGAGAATAGGGCGGAATCCCCGGTGATGCAATACAGATATCATAGTCTTCTGTTAGATGATCGGACTCAATAATAGTTAGGCCTTGCTGGGTAAGCAGAGCAAGATCTGGTGATACAGACGATTTAGGGTTACCTGTATACAATGTAAGTTTTGAAACACGATCAAAATGTGTGCATAAGTATCTTGCAACCACCAAGCCAGTTTTTCCTGCGCCAAGAATACATACAGAGCCCAATGACTCGGTTTGTTTGGCTTCTAACATGGTTTTTATCCCCTTTGAGTATTAACGAAGCTGAAAATACAGTGCAAATCCTAGCGCGGCAAATGCAGATGAAACGATCCAAAAACGTATAACAACCTTAGTTTCTCCCCAGCCTTTCTTTTCAAAATGGTGATGGAGCGGCGCCATAAGGAAGACGCGTTTTTTGAAAAAATGGAAACTAATAACCTGAATAATAACCGAAATTGCTTCAATAACAAACAGACCACCCATTATAAGAGAAATAACTTCGGTTTTGGTAAGAACTGCCAAAGCTGCAAATGCGCCGCCTAATGCAAGCGAGCCCGTATCGCCCATAAAAATGGAAGCGGGATAACAGTTATGCCATAAAAATCCAATGCAAGCACCTGCAATTGACGCAGAAAAAATGGCCAGATCAATTTCGTTATATAAAAACGCGACCATAGCCATACAAAGCATAACCACAAGAGAACATCCACCTGCCAGTCCGTCAAGGCCATCGGTTAAATTGGTAGCATTTGACATACCAGCCATGAGTAAAAAGACAAATATCAGATAAAGCCATGGAACACTTATAAGCATGCCTTGAATAGTAAACACCGTAGAAAGCACACCCAAATCAAGTGAAAAGTGGCCTGGGAATGAAATAGTAGGTGAAACACCACACAAATTAACTGCGGCAAGACAAAATACAATACAAATTAACACAAGACCGAGCATTTTTTGTGACGCTGTAAGACCAAGTGAGCGTTTATGAGAAACAGACTCGATATCGTCCAAAAAACCTAAAAGACCCGTGGCAAACATTGCGAGCATGGCAAGAGAGGCACGCATTGACCAACCGGAAAGCAAAACCGATGTTATGAGAATGGCGCATAACATTACGACACCGCCCATCGTGGGAGTGCCCTGCTTAATTAAATGACGCTTTGGACCATCAGCCCTGATTTGCTGCCCAAAACCTTCCATACGCATAAGACGTATGAACAAAGGCATGAGACCCGCCGCAATACATGCAGCAATTCCTACTGCCAAAAAAACTTGATAGGTAGGATACATAGGATTTCCTAGCATGAAGCGCTCATCCCCTTTACAAACTTGTCTAACTGCGCACTCCTTGAAGCTTTTACTAAAATAACATCGTCAGAAGTTAAAAGTGGTTTAACTTGTTTAAGTGCCTCGTCGACATCATGGACATACATCATACGATCAGAAGGATACCCCATAGTAGAGGCCGCTTCCATCATTTCTTGTGCGTGATCACTTCCAACAAATACCACCATATCCAGGTTACATGCCGCAACATAAGCTCCAATATAGCCGTGTAGTCGATGTGCATGAGCTCCTAACTCACCCACTTCTCCTAACATAGCAATACGTCTACCTGTACATGTGCATTGTTGAAGCACTTGTAGAGCCTGAGCTATGCTTGCAGGAGCTGCATTATAACTGTCGTCAATAATAAGAGGTAAATGAGGTTTTTTGATCTCTTCCATACGCATATGAACTTGCTCCATATGAGCAAGCGCACAACATGCTTTATCGTAAGATACACCCAATATTTCACAAACGCGAAGTGCAAAACAAGCGTCAATTACGCACGCTTTTCCTGCCTCAGATAGGGTCACTTTTCGCATAAGCCCATCTGAGCAAACAACATGCGCACATGCCTTACCAAGCTCGTTAAGATCTATCTTTGTCACGTGAATAGACGAGGACGATTTCTCGCCTACACAAGAAACTAAAACATCTGCTGGTTGTGCATATGCCTCGGTAATAAAGGTTGTAAAATCGTCTGAATCATGCAAAATAAGCTCTGGTTTAAGCTGACGCGATTGCTGAGAACACATAGGAGCGATAATCTCGGCCTTTGCTTGCGCAATTGCTTTACGTGAACCCAAAAGACCTAGATGACTGGTACCTATATTAGTAATAACAGCAATGGTGGGCTTTGCAACTAAAGCCATACGCGAAATTTCGCCTTCATGATTCATGCCCATTTCGGCAACAATAACCTCGGCGTCAGAAGGAGTATTAAGGATAGTGAGCGGAAGTCCAATCAAGTTATTATGATTTGCCTTAGTTCCATAGGTGCGAAAAGTTGTGGAGAGTGTAGCTATAAGCATATCTTTTGTGGTGGTTTTCCCACACGAGCCCGTAACGCCCACAACTGTCCACGAAGGATTTTTCTCTCGCCAAAAAGAGGCAAGCTCCAGCAAAAATTCTTGTGCGTCATCATGAGCCGCGCGCAAAAGCAAACAGTTGTGCTCATGAGCTAACTGTATAAGCTCTTGCGATGCTTCGCATGTGAGCACAACACAAGAAGCGCCTGCGCCAATTGCAGAATCAGCATATAAATTGCCGTCTGTTCTCTCGCCACGAAAAGCAACAAACATGCCTTGAGACACTACATTTCTAGAATCGATCGTAGTGCTACTTATACTTGTAATATCCGCGTGATTACATACATACGCACGCGTGGCTTGTACAATTTCTTCTGTCGTACACGTTAGCATAGTACCTTCTTTAAATGAGACGCACATGAATATGCTTAGTATTCACCTGCGTTTTTACTCTCTACGTTAGTTAATGCAAACATTGCTATGTGTTTACGTAAACCATTTAGTTGTAAGTAAACCCTCTTATATACTAATCAAGTGTTGCTACTTTTGTTCCGAAATATTCAAATCGGTGAGTGCTTCCCTCATAATTTCAGAAAACAGGTATGCCGAAGAAGTGGCAGCCAAATGAGGCGTACCATCTAATCCCACATATAACAGAATCTTTGCAGATTTAGCTGGCGCAAATCCGATAAGAGAACTCGTATAGCTGCCTCGTATGTAACCACCAGTAGGCGATGCTTGTTCACCTGTACCTGTTTTACCCGCAACACTATACCCTGGTACTTGAGCCTTTTTTGCCGTACCTTCGCTCACAACCGTTTGTAGATAATCAATCATAAGATCTGATGTTTCTTTTTTAATAGATGTACCTTTTGCTGGCCAATTTGCTTCCTCACCGGCTGTGCTCATCAAAAAGTGAGGCGTATACAACGTGCCTCCATTTGCAACAGATCCTACCGCTTGAGCCATCTGCACCTGTGGAAATGCAAGCGCTTGACCAAATGCCATAGTTCCAAGCGATGCACCATCGTACTCTACACGCTTCTTTACAAGTCCACCTACTTCGCCAGGATAATCTATACCAGTTTTTTGACCAATTAAAAAGTTATCTAAACCAGCAGCAAAGGTATCAGCTCCTATATAATGTTGAGCCACATAAGATGATCCAACATTAGAAGACCGCCGCAAAATTTCACGAATATCCATATCGGCTGCTACTCGGCGATTATCTTCATCGGTAATGGTATCGGCACCGGATTTTATAGTTGCCGGAATATCAAATACTTGCTGAGGGGATATTTTTTGAGCGTCTAAGCCAATCGACATAGTAAGTATCTTAAAAATGGAACCAGGCTCATAGGTAGATGAAACTGGTTTTAGATTAAGCGAGCCTTCGGCAATATCTTCGGCGTTGGTAGGATTAAATAAAGGAGTAGAACACATAGCCAATATTTCACCATTTTGTGGATCGGTCGCAATAACAGAGCCTGATTTTGCGTGATAATCTTTGACTCCTTGCGCTATGATGTCTTCGGCTTTTTTCTGGATATTAATATCTATTGAAATAACGATATCATTGCCGTGTTGAGCAGGTACTACATGAGGATGGTCCCCTGCAATAGGCGTTCCTTGAACACCTGCTTCAAAAATCATCTCACCATCAGTTCCTTTAAGTTTGTCATTATAATAAAGCTCAAGGCCAGACAAGCCGTCACCATCATTACCAACCAAACCTAAAATCTGTCCACCAACATTACCATAAGGGTATTCTCGTTTAATATCTGGAAGTAAAAAGACACCTCCAATTTTTGCATCAGCAAGGCGTGTTTTAATAGTTTTGGCATCTTCATTACTAATTCTTTTTACCACATAAGAAAACGTTGTGTTGGCATTAAGTGAATCAATGTAGTCATCAGCAGAGCCGCCCAAAACATCGGCGATTATGTGTGCAGCTCCGCTTGGATCTTTAACCTGTTGAGGATTACAATACAGCGTCTTGCATTCGCGACTAATGGCAAGTACATTACCGTTGCGATCATAAATAGTACCGCGACGCGCAAAAAGTTTTACCACATTTGTGCGCTGCGTCTGTGCCATATGAGTTAATTTTTGAGCATCAACTATTTGCAACCAAACAAGACGCGCAACAACGCAACAGGTGAAAAAAGCAAAAATTGCGATCAGCTTAATGGTTGTTCTTGAAAAATAAGCGTAACTATAGGTAGAAGCAGACGCAGAAGAGCGTCTTTCGTCATACGATGCACCTCGTACAAAATCACGTCCGGATCTCATAACATACCTTACATACTAGAAATTAGCCGTGCTAATCTTATCTATATATTCCCATGAAGAAATCAATATAAGAGCAAATTCTATGATACAGGATTGTCTGCAAACACACATAATTCATGGTGAATATTTTGACTATTGTTGAGAACTTTCACTTACATCTGAAGAGGGCTCGGCAATGTTTATGGTATCTACTTTCTCGGGTAGCACCATACCGTAGCTTTGCGTTGCAATTCTTCCAATGCGATTGGAATTAGCCAAAATAGAATGCTCCACTTTGAGTTCACTGTTATGCATTTGTGCTTGTTCAATGGTTGAGGTAAGCACTTTATTGTGTTGAAGTGTAGAAACAGAGGCGCTCAAAAGGGCAACGCGTACAAAGCCAATTGCCACAAGAAGCATCACAATGCTTAATACAACTTTTATGTTAAAGAGGAATTGCAGACTTACGCCACGACGAACGGAAGCGTCAAGACCCCCACCTTCTACAACTCCAAATGACGGACGGAGCTTAGGCGCCACACGAGCTTGTCGCTCGGGGCTTAAAGCCTCATAATCAAGTGCGACATTGTCTCGGTACCCCATGAAAACCCCTTCTAAATTGTGCTGCACGTAGTGCGTGAGTAGTTCGTTTTTTGTTTGTAGTTCGTTTACTGCTTCGTTTTAAGTTCCTGCAGCACATACCGTAAAGGTCATCTGCATATGCGCATACGCTTGCGCGCACACGCAGGCAATCACCTACTTACAGATATGTTGTGCGCCGTGCTGCGCGCAAAAGCGCACTGCGAGCACGAGGATTGCACTCAACCTCAGAAGGTGTTGCGACAAGCGGTTTTTTCGTAAGAATATCTAATACCGGCTTACGTCCACATACACACACGGGAAAATCGGCAGGACACACGCAACCTTGTGCGTATTCGCTTAAAATGTGTTTTACCAGCTTATCTTCAAGCGAATGATATGCAATAATACAAATTCTTCCGCCTGGATTAAGCCAGCGAATTGCCTGCTTAAGTCCTGTTTCTAGCACGTCAAGCTCATGGTTTACTTCAATACGAAGCGCCTGAAATGTTTTACGTGCCGGATGCTTTCCATGACGTCGTGCCGCAGCAGGAATCGCGCGCTTGATAACTTCAACCAATTCTAAAGTTGTTCGAATGGGCGAAAGTTTGCGCTGCTCTACAATGACGCGAGCAATACGAGCGGCAAACTTTTCATCACCATAGCTTCGTAAAATCCGAGTGAGGTCGGCTTCGTTATAGGTTTGTATGACCTCTGCTGCAGTTAAAGTGTTATTCCTCGGATCCATACGCATGTCAAGCGGAGCGTCTTCGTGATACGAAAAGCCCCTTTCGGCTACGTCGAGCTGCGGTGACGAAACACCAAGATCGAACAAGAATGCATCAACGCCTATTACCTGAGCTTGCACTAATAAGTTATCGAGCTGAGAAAAATTTCCCTTCAAAAACTTATACGTTACGCAAGGCGCAAGACGATCCATGCGCTCGGACGCAGCTTTAAGAGCCGCGTCGTCTTGGTCTATACCAAGTGATAAACCATCAGGTGCAACGTGTTGTGCCAAAGCTACCGTGTGACCAGCACCGCCAAGAGTGCAATCACAGACAACATCGCCAGGTTTAAGCGATAACGCCTGTTCTACCTCGGTGAGCATCACGGGAACATGCCGATATTCAGATGTCAAACTGCTCATATCCTTACGACCTAGTCTTCAAACATCAAGCTCTCAAGATTGTCATCAAATGCTTTTGTCTGATCTTCAAATTTGGAAGCATTCCAAATTTCAAAATGATCATCAACGCCTACGATGGCAACCTCGCGCTCGATATTGCATGCACTAAGACGACTTGCATCAAGCTTGCCTAATGCAAGGCGCCCTGCACTGTCTAATTCGACCGTGAGTGTACGCGATAAAAGACCTGCACGTAGAGCGACGTCTTTTCTGTTACGAGGGTTGATTCCTCCAGGAAAAAAACTCTCTATCCACGCGCGATGGCTTTCAGGAGTAAAACCGTAAATGCAATCGTTGAGAGGAACAAGACAAACAGTCTCGCCCAGTTGTTTTCTAAAAGCAGAAGGAAGCATAATGCGTGACTTGGCATCAAGCGTATGCGTGTAGGTACCAGTCAAATACATTTGATCCTCCTTTCAACCTTTAGAGATAACTCTCCCGCGGATTACGCTTTCAACTATACGCACTTCCTTAACACTTCGCAACACTTTGTTACATTTTTTGACACACAATTTGATTTTTATGACAAAAATCGATTAAGCCCATCTAAAAGGTGAGGCATTTTTGGATATATAGGGGGTACACATGTTTGTGCACACAATCATTTGCAGATTATGAGAAATCTTGTACTATTTACTATGAATTTTATATGTGTTTTTTATGAACCTACAGCTCAGAGGTGTAAACGCTAAGGCATGAGAGTTTTTTGACTATTTTATCCGCGCGCGCGGATGAGCCGCCATATATTCACTGCGAATATGCGTTAAATCAATATGTGTATAGAGCTGCGTTGTAGAAATAGATGCATGCCCCAAGAGTTCTTGAACAATACGCAAATTCATGCCACCTTCGAGCATATGCGTGGCATAACTGTGGCGCAAGGTATGAGGATGTAAACCCTTAATGCCAACGTAACTACCATAGCGCTCTACCAGTGCAAATACCGCCTGACGAGAAATACGGGTACCACGCACACTTAAAAAAACTGCGTCTGTTGTTTTAGGAGAACATGCCAAAAGAGCGCGCCACTTGGTGCAATAATTTTGGTAACTTTCAAGCGCTGTTCCCAAGCATGGAACTAAGCGCTCTTTTGAGCCTTTTCCAAACACGCGCACCAGCTCATCTGAAACCAAAACATCGCCTTGATTAAGACCGCACAGTTCCGAAACGCGAAGACCACAGCCATAAAGCATTTCTAATATTGCTTTATCGCGATAAAAACATGCTTGTGGTTTCAGCGAAAGTGCTTTTCGAGCTGTAAGTTTTGGGGCTGGCAAAAGCTGTGGCTTAAACGGATCGTCTAACAGATGGATAATTTGATCTTGAGTGAGCACATCGGGTAAATGAAACGATTTTTTGGGAAGTTTTAAATTGGTGGTTGGATGATTTTCGCAAATTTGCTCAACAACCATAAATTTATGAAAACCTTTAATTGATGAAACAGCACGTTGAACCGTTGAAGATGACATACCCTCATGGAAAAGATGTGCAATATAGGCTTCTATGATCTCGCGCGTAATATACGCAGGATCATCAATATCATGAGATCGAAGAAACGATAAGTACAACGTTAAATCGTGATCATACGAATGTAGTGTATGCACCGAATAGCCACGCTCAATAAGCACATAGTTAAGATATTCTTCTTTAATGGTGTCAAAAGTATCCATAGTATCAACTCATACGCAAAAGCACGGCAATAAGAACATAAAGCACAAGACGCATAACCTAAAAGCAAACACATGTGCATTTTGCAAAAAAGCTCAAGTGCATACACACTTGAGCTTTTCGTTTAATTCATGTCGCGAGGAGCTACCACACTTTTACGCTCAACACCTTCGTGACGAGCAATAGACGCGCGAACAAACTCTCTAAACAACGGCGCAGGATTAGTTGGACGGCTCTTAAACTCTGGATGTGCCTGACTCGCAACAAACCATGGGTGAACGTTTTCGGGCAATTCAACCATTTCTACCAAACGATCGTCAGGTGAAAGACCAGCAATAATAAGGCCAGCATCTACCAGTTGCTTACGATATGCGTTGTTGACTTCATAGCGATGACGGTGACGCTCGTATACAAGCTCTTGACCGTATGCCTCACGTGCCAAAGGACCTAATACCTTGCAAGGATAGGTACCTAAACGCATAGTACCACCCTTATCGGTAACTTCTTCTTGTGATGCCATAAGGTCGATAACAGGATGTGAGGTTTGAGGATTAAATTCAGACGAATTTGCATCTTCAAGATGGCAAACGTGGCGAGCGAACTCAGAAACAGCAACTTGTAATCCTAAACAAACTCCCAAATACGGAATCTTACGTTCGCGTGCAAGTTGAGCAGAAAGAATCTTTCCTTCTACACCACGGCGTCCAAATCCACCAGGAACCAAAATACCATCTGCATCTTCAAAAACTTCGTCGAGATTAGAAGCATCAAGCTCTTCTCCATCGATAAGCGTGATATTAACATGGCGACCAAAATACACGCCCGAATGGTGCAATGCCTCGATAACCGAAAGATATGCATCGGGGAGTTGCGTGTATTTTCCAACTACCTTAATTTCGGTTGTATCTTTATGGGCATTTGCCTTTTCCATGGCACGGGTAAAGTCGTTCCACGCTTCCATATGGCTTTCGCGAACTTCAAGACCTAATTTTTCGCATACTTTTTCGTCAAAGTGTTGTTTTGCTAAATGCATAGGAACTTGATAAATAGACGGACAATCGGAATTTTCAAAAACGCAATCCTCGTCAACGTCACAAAAATGCGCAATCTTAGCACGAATAGCAGCGTTTATCTCGTGATCTCCACGACATACAATTAAATCGGGTTGTACACCCATGGAGCGAAGCTCTTTAACCGAGTGTTGAGTAGGCTTAGTTTTAACCTCGTGAGCAGCGGAAATATAAGGAACCAAACTTACATGAATAACAAGTGTTTGACCTGGTCCTTTTTCTTTTCTAAATTGGCGAATAGCTTCAACAAAAGACTGCCCTTCTATATCACCTATTGTTCCTCCAAGCTCAGTGATAACAACATCAGCCTGAGTTTGCTCTTCGATGCGCTTAAAACGTTCTTTAATCTCGTTAGTAACGTGAGGAATAACCTGAACCGTTCCTCCCAAAAAGTCACCAGCGCGTTCGCGTGATATAAGTGACTGATAAATAACGCCAGTTGTAAAATTGGAATTAGCGGTAAGGTTTTCATCAATGAAACGCTCATAATGCCCGAGGTCAAGGTCAGTTTCTTTGCCGTCTTCGGTAACAAAAACTTCACCGTGCTGAAATGGGCTCATAGTTCCAGGGTCTACATTTAAATACGGATCTGCTTTTTGCATCATCACTTTATAACCGCGTGACTTCAAAAGTCTTCCCAAGGAAGCAGCAGTAATGCCTTTTCCTAATGATGAAACCACACCACCGGTTACAAATATATGCTTTGTCATAATGATTTTTGCCTTCCCGTATCCTGAAATTTACGAATATTATTTCCTACGGGACTTCATATTACAACACACGTAGCATGTAATACACGACATATTTCGTTATACACCGAAGGACTACATTTACTAAGCTATATCTATAGATAGTTTACATCTTTTAACTATGTATGACTTAAAAAGAATAATCATTCATAATACGTACATATGTTCTAGTTTACACAACGCTGATACGCCAGACGAGCAGAGCCATCGGCCACGTACACGGTCCCACAATGTATAAAGCCATGTTTGGCAATTAAATGCTGCATAACAAGATTTTGCGCATGTGTATCAATGCGCAAGTTGTGATAGCGTTGCTCGCAATACGCAACAATTGCATCAAAAACACCATGCACGCGACCATCACTTGCTACACGATGAATGGTAAGATATGGATCGCTGTTAAGCCATTGCCCGTCGATATGCGCATATACAGATTCGGGTTCTTTTTGAATAGAAAATGCGCCACAAATCATCCCACCTTCTTGCACCACGTGCGCATGATCGAGCTTCATATCAGCCAAAATGAGATCACGTGTTGGATACCTGCGCGCCCATTGCGAAGGATTGCCGTGAGCAATCATAAAATCCTGAGCAGCAGCATACACGCGCATAATTTCATCGAGCATCATAGGAGTTGATTTTATAATTTCCATATCTTCACCTCTTATTCAAGTCATACGATGTATAGAAGAGCACTACCATACAAAAAAACAATACGGTGGGTTTACACATACCAAATACTTTAAAGCTTTGATCTTTGCCAGCAAAAACGTTTTAATCTTTGTCGTTAGAAGCGTCTTTAATCATTTGACGTGCGTGTTCACACGAAATATCAGACACATCACCCGAAAGCATGCGTGCAATTTCTTGGACGCGCGCCTCGTCTTTTACTTCAGTTATGAGCGTTTGTGGGCAATCTGTTCCCACTTTTGATACCACATAATGCTTATCGGCATACACTGCAAGCTGAGCTAGGTGAGTAACCACGATAATTTGATGAACACGCGAAAGCTTTTTAATAAGTCGCGCTAAAGATTGCGCGGTACTTCCTCCAACGCCTGCGTCAACCTCATCAAATACTAAAGTTGATGTATGTTCGCTCTCTTGCAAAACAACTTTGCAAGCAAGCATAACACGAGAAATCTCTCCACCTGAGGCAATTTTTTTAAGGGGGTGCGCCGTCAAGGATTTTCCGCTTTGATACAAAAATTCAACAGAGGTAGCGCTTGTATCATTCCAGAATTTTTCGTCGAGCAATGCAACACGTACCGTAATTTTTGACGAAGCCATAGCAAGTGTAGCAAGTATGTCATTCATGCGTTGCGCAAGCTGAGGCGCGTCTCTCTTTTGCGCGTTAAAAAGCTCTTGAGCTGCAAGAACAAGACGCTCATGAGCAGATTGCACCTCACGTTTAAGTTCGCGAATGTGCTCATCTCCCCTATCGTGAGCAGCAAGGTAGGCGCGTGCATCGTCAACTTTTTGAAAAACATCTTCCATACGCGGGCCATACGAGCGCATAATCTGCTGAAAATTGCGTAAACGCTGTTGCATATCATTGAGAACTTCGGGGTTACACTCAACACCATCAAGATGATGACGAATTTCGTCTGAGATGTCTTCCATTTCTGCAACGCAGGCGGCAAGCCTATCTGCAAGTGGCGCAAGCGTTTCGTCGTAAGCACATGCGCTCGCAAGAGCTTCTTGAGCCGTTGAGGCACTATCGCGCGCTTTGTCTTCATCGATAAGCTCGCTTCGAGCCGTGTAGAGCGCTTCCATAAGATCTTGAGCGTGTTCTGCGCGTGCACAATCTTGTTGGAGCTGGTCATATTCACCACGCTGAGGATTAAGCTCAGCTACGCGCGCAAGCATAAATTGTAACGCATCAAGTTTTTCTTGCATCTCGCTGGTTTGTGACGTTAACTCGTCTAATTGGTTTGCAAGCTTACTGTATTGAGCATATGCCTCGCGATAGTGCTGTTGTACAGGCAAAATGTTAGAACTTGCCCATTCGTTGAGAATTTGGGCTTGATAGTGAGACTGTAAAAGCTTTTGATGTTCGTGTTGATTGCATATATCAATTGATGGCGCAGCACTCTTGGCTAATCCTGCAAGAGAAACCATATGGTCATTCAGGGTAATTCGACTTCTACCCGATGTATCAAGCGTACGAACAATAACTATGTCATTATCGGTATTGTTGTCAAAAATCAAACGCGCTTCCACACGTAAATCGGTGCTTCCTTCGCGAATAGAAGCAAAATTTGCACGCTCTCCTGTTATAAGCTTAACTGCGGACAAAAGTGCCGTTTTACCTGCCCCTGTTTCTCCAGTAAGCACAGTAAGACCACAAGCTGGGCGAAGACGTATATCTTTAATTAATGCAAGATTTTGAATATGGAGTTCATCAATCATGGGATGCCTGCCCGTAAAAAACACGAGAAACTGATTGATAAAAGCATGAAGGCGATGCTTCGAGCAATAAAATATCGCCTTGACCACGCGTTATTTTTGCAGAAAGTGGAGTCATCTGCGCCCCTAAGGGCTGACCGTCTGCAAAAAAGAGACGCTCCACATTACGCTCGGTTGAAATGGAAATTTCTACAACATCAGAAGACGCGGTAAGAAATGCACGAGCTAAAATGGTATGAGGTGCAACGGGAACACACAGCATGCCTGTAAAGGTAGGCGTAACAATAGGACCTCCAGCGGCGAGTGCATAGCCAGTAGATCCTGTTGCAGTTGCCACCACAAAGCCATCTCCACGAAGCGTATCAATATGATGACCTGATACGTCAACATTAAAAACGATCATGTCACCTTTACTACCATGACTCAGCGAAAAATCGTTAAGCGCAAAATTATGCAGCTCAATTTCTTGTCCATGCTCATCCAAAAATAGCGAGGTAATTTGCAGCGTTGCGCGTCGCGAAACATGAAGCTCGCCTGCAAGCGCACGCTGAACCATTGTTTGCAGCTCATCTGGACCTGCACTGGTTAAAAAACCTAAATGACCATATGAAAGACCCAAAATAGGAATTTCACGATAACCCGTAATTTTTGCTGCACGCAAAAGCGTGCCATCGCCGCCTAACGATATAACTAAATCGGTATCATCAACATCCAAAGGAATAACATTGGTTTTCTTCTTATCGGGCGCCCACACAACTTCAATTGATTGTTTTTCAAGAAATTCTGTAAGACGAGAAGCATCTAAAACGGCTTCTTGGCGTGAATAATTAGGGACAATTGCCACCTTAACCATCGCGCGCCCTCCTTCTTGATAACGTGATTTATACCGTATAGCCTGTTGCTATTTTACTCTAACCATGTCGATAATGGATATAGACGCGCAGAAACTTCTGCAGAATCAACAACAGATGAAACATCTAAAGAAGAAGATGCGTCAAGTACTGATACATCAGAAGAAGGCGAAGGTTGATGTGCATCTTTACCAGCGGCAAGTAAAAATTCGCGGTTACCTTTATGGCCATAAATAGGACTCGGACATAAAGCTAAAGGAACAAGACCCACCGATGTGCATGCATGTAAAGCGCGCTCAATGGCTTTTATATGCAGGCGCTTAGAGCGAACAATACCACCTGATCCAACTTCTGCTTTATCAACCTCAAATTGTGGCTTAACAAGCGTAACAAAGAGCGAACGCGGCTTCATAAGCGCATTCACAGCAGCAATAATAGTCTGAATGGAAGTAAACGAAACATCACTTACTACCACATCAAAGAGATGATCAGGTGTTTGAAGCGAAGGAGCACATATGTTGGTTTTTTCGATGAGTTCAACCTTGGGGTTATTGCGCAATTCCCAGCTAAATTGAGCATAGCCTACATCAACCGCAGTAACGCGAGCAGCGCCATTTTGTAAAAGGCAGTCGGTAAATCCCCCCGTTGAAGCGCCTACATCCAAACATTTTTTGTCTCGAACATCTATACCAAACGCTTCCAAAGCACGAACTAGCTTAAAACCGCCGCGGCTTACGAATGGAATATGACTTTTAACATGGAGATATATGCCAGCTGGCACCTGTTTTCCTGGATGAGTAAGGCGTTCGTGTTCTGATGAAACTTCCCCTGCTAAAACAGCAGCATATGCTTCCTTTTGCGTTGCAAAAAAACCCTGCTGAACAAGCTCTGTGTCAAGACGTTGCTTCATACACTGCTCTTTTTGAAACTAATGCGCAGACAATACTGGCACTTGAACATCACCATGCTGAGAAGCTTCACTCTCAGAGGAGTTGGGCTGCACTTTTGAAGACGCAGTGTCTTTGGCAGAAGATTCAAACTCATTAGATACAGATGTATCGTTATTGGAAGAAGCAGCTACAGGAGTATCATCCGAAGAAGTATCAGTCTCAGAAGTATCGTTTTCAACATCGGTAGTGGAGGTATTTTTATGAGGCAAAGCGTCAGCATCCGTAGCTACAAGCTCACTATCATCCAAATCTACCGCATCAACCATATCTACCGCGCGCGAACCAAGCTTAATTGCCTCGTCAAACAAATCAAGAGAGTTTTCCAAAGAAACTTCCTTGTCTTTAACCGAGGTAATAATCTGTTCAAGACGTGCTTTTATATCGGTAAAGCTTGTGTAATCTTGTGATGAAAGCTGTGCCATATACATACCTTAGAGTTTTAAGACGTTATCTTTGTGCGATAAGAACTCATCAACAGCGCTGCGCACACAAGCACGAACGTCAGAATCACTTGTTATATCAGTGTCAGCAAGCTGTGTTTTGTGAGACGCGTTTGCATCATGTGCACAAGCAGCATCACTGTCAGCATCTTCTGCTAAAGCATTTTCTGTGGTTGGCGTGGATACATGATCATCAGCAGTGTTCTGAGCAGCGCTTGAATCCCTATCAGAGGACATGGACACAGACTCATCAGATGTAGAAACATCTTCTAATACATCGCGCCCGTTTTCCATCATGCGTGCAACCTGTCCTAAAACACCATTGACAAAATGCGAGGATTCATCGGTACCATAAGCCTTTGCTAAATTAACCGACTCGTTAATAGTTACTGCAATATCCACGTCGTCTACTTTTATCATTTCGTAGAGTGCAAGACGCAAAATGTTGCGATCAACACTAAGCAAACGATTAAGATTCCAGTTGGTAATTACACGAGAAATAAGCGCATCGAGCTTGTCACGCAACTCATCAGCGCCAAGAGCTAAGCGTTTCCCAAAGTCATCAAGGGGACCTTCGGACAATAAATAGTTTGTAGCAAGAACATCACAAACTTGCATGTTCCTTGATTCAGCCTGAAACATCAATTGAAGCGCTTGGCTGCGTGCAAGAGTTCTTCCTGCAAATTGTACCTTTTTTGGCACGTTATTCACTACTCCTTGGGAAATACTAAACTGTCAATATATACGTCGATAGCACCAATTTCGCAAGAAAGCTGTTCTTGCAAAGCTGTTGCAACAGATGAACGAATTTCTTGTGCAAGACCCACAAAAGGATATCCATAAAAAACGGCAACATGGACATCTACAAAAAGTTTATCGTCTTCGACACGAGCCTCAACAGCTTTATCCTCTGGCAAAGACTTGGTCGTAAACACCGAAATAAGGCTAGACGTAATATCGTTGCCGCCTACCTGCGCAACGCCTTCGATATGGCTTACTGCTTTTACAACTATTGCACGGAGAACATTTTGTGAAATACCCAAGCCGGAAATAAAAAGCTCATGTGTACTCATAGGATATCCCTTCAATACGTTTTGATTGATATTTCTGATAGGTGCGCCAACGGATCTTTGTGCAATATCTGTTACACACAATGATAAGTACCACCAACATAGCATGCGCCAAGCACAAGTGCGGCTGCCTCTACAGAAATCAAACCACTACTATCAAGTATAGTAGAGAATAGCTCTAAACAAAAGCGCGACAAAAAATTCCGTGAAATGATACAACATTCCACGGAATTAAAAGTTTCAAACGTAATCAACCTATACGCGAGCTACAAATTTACCAACACGAGTGTCGACGCGAACTTTTTCGCCTTGATTAAGGTACATAGGAACAGCAATGACAGCGCCAGTTTCGATAGTTGCAGGCTTGGTTCCTCCCTGTACGGTATCACCTTTGAAGCCAGGGTCGGTTTCGGTAATTTCTACCTCAATAAACATAGGAGGATTAACACCTAAAAGCTCGGTATCAGCATACAAGAGCTGGCAGTTATCGTTTTCTTTTAACCATTTTTTGTTTTCGCCAATGAAATCAGCAGAAACAGGAATTTGTTCGTACGTTTCGTTGTCCATAAAATAGAACGAATCGCCATCGTTATAAAGATATTGCATCTCACGCGTTATAAGCTGAACGCTTTCAAACTTAGAACCTGCATTACATGTTTGATCGATAACACGACCGCTTTTAAGGTCTTTAATCTTATAGCGAACAAAAGCACCGCCCTTACCAGGCTTTACATGCTGAAACTCAACAATGGTGTAGTATTTGTTATTAATCTTAAGACCCATTCCGTTACGGAAGTCTGCAGTTGAAATTGCTGCCACGATGCACTCACTTTCTGTTAAAACTTGCACCAAGAAGCAAGTAGAATAGATTTTGTATAACTAAAATAGGTTACCATGTAATTCTACATTTTGCACGAGACTACGTTGAGAAAAACACATCGTATTCAAATCATGGTTGCGCCTCATAGCTATACTCTGCAATGGCGTATAAAACAGGCGTTTACATAAAAAGCGCACCATATATTGCACTATGTAGTGCATCATATAGTGTGCCATAGCAGGTACTCCCCTGTTCAAACACAATTATTTTTTAAACGGCGAAGTTAGCATTTTACAAATTCTTGTAATTCCTAGTTTAACTACATCCAAAAACGAGAGCGAGCGATACATGCGATCTGGTGAAATGTAGGTACGTATAGCGCGCAAAGTCTTTTTATTATCCTTGGTAGAAAAAGAAAACTTTCCCGTCTTTTTAGTTTGAATCATAAAACGAGGAATAATTTTGCCCTTAAACAGCACCGAAGCGGCTACCGAATCGATTTCTTCCCAAGGTATTTGAATAAAGTCAGCAGGATTTTTTTCATTATAAAACTCAAAGGCTTTATCACCGATCATAACGTGGCCGTAAGTGGTAAGTCCTAAAAACGATGCCGCCTTGATGGTAAGATCAACTTTTGTATTTTGAGAAGAAACCATTTTTCCTCTTTCATTTTGTAGTAAAAGCGCGCACACGTAGCATACTACATGCGCGCGCTATTTAAAATACTCAGTTATTGCTAAAACGCATTACATAACGTGAGCTAAACGAGCCACAATACCAACCAAGAACAGTGCAAGGATGATAACGATAGGAGAAACTTTCTTCTTCAACAGCCAGCAGCATAAAAGCGTAAGGCATACAGCTGCAAGACCAGGAATAAGCTGGTCGAGGTTTTGTTGAAGGGTTGTAACCTTAACTTGGTCAAGGCCGTTTACACCCAAAGCATTGTATTGGGTAATAGCGCTCTTGATACCATCTGCAGTTGGCTCGATCTTGGACCAGTCGATGAATGCACCAGGAGCCTGGTTGATCTTAGAGACAACCGGGGTAAAGCTGATGGAAACCCAACGCTGAACCAAAGAACCAATGATGAACATACCAAGGATCGAAGCGCCTTCGGTGATTTTGCTCAAAAGACCACCAGAAACGTCCTTAACAATAGAGGTACCAAGTTTGTAGCCAAACTCTTGCGTGTACCAAAGGAATGCCATACGGATAACGTTCCAAGCAATAAAGAAGAGCAAAGGACCAACAAGGTTTCCACTTAATGCCAAAGAAGCACCTAAAGCACCTAAGATAGGACGAAGGGTAAACCAGAATACTGGGTCGCCAACGCCGGCGAGAGGACCCATCATACCAACCTTTACACCTTGGATAGCTGCGTCGTCAACGGGATTTCCGTTAGCACGCTCTTCCTCAAGTGCAAGAGTAACACCCATTACAGGAGCTGATACATAAGGGTGCGTGTTGTAGAACTCCATGTGGCGCTTTAAAGCAGCAACCTGATCCTGTTTTGCAGGATAGAGCTTTTTAATGGCGGGGATGATGGAGTAGCACCAACCACCGTTTTGCATACGCTCGAAGTTCCATGAACCTTGAAGGAACTGATGGCGCCACGCAACAGCCATACGGTCTGACTTAGAAAGTTTAATTTGATCTGCCATTATGTTTTCGCTCCTTTCGTTATTCATAGTCGTTAATAATGTCGCCTAAAGGATCTTGCGAGCCTGCACTACCAGAGCCGTGAGAAGCAACTTCTTTAAGACCAAGGTAAATGATTGCAAGAGAAACACCAATTGCACCAAGTGCAATAAGGGTGAGGCCTTTAAGAGCGGCAATAACAAAACCAAGAATGAAGAAAGGCCAAACTTCTTTAGAAGCCATCATGTTGATAACCATAGCGTAACCAACGGCAGCTACCATTCCGCCGCCGACGCCCATACCACCTGCAAGCCATGCAGGCATTTGGTCAAGTACTGCCTTAACAGCTTCAGACGGAACAAAGCACAAAGCAGCTGCAGGAATAGCAATACGAAGACCTTGCATAGCAATTGCGATAACCTGCCATGCTTCCATAGCTGCAATGTTGCCCTTATCAGCGGCTGCGTCCATCGCGTGAACGATAGGAATAGCAATGGTACGAGCAATCATGGTAAGGAACAAACCAGCTACTGACAAAGGAATTGCCAAAGCAATGGAAGTGGTGATAGCGGTTTGAGTATCTTGTGCACCACCGTTAAGTGCAAGAACCATGATGATAGCAGAAGCAACAGAAGCAAGAGCTGCGTCAGGAGCAACTGCAGCGCCGATGTTTGCCCAACCAAGAGCGATCATCTGTAAAGAACCGCCCAAAATAATACCTTCGGTAGGGTGACCAGTTACGATACCAATTAAGGTGCAGGCAACAAGTGGTTGATGGAATTGGAACTCGTCCAAAATACCTTCCATACCTGCAAAAAAGGCAACGATCACTACCAAAATCAAACTAATGATAGGCATGAAATCCTCCTTTATGCCAACTCAGACTTTGCTTTTTGAAGCAAAGCATTAAAGTTTTCAGGTGCGTCAGCAGGAACTTTACGAACATCAAACTCAACACCCAAAGAAACGAGTTTCTCGAGGGCTTCGACGTCGTCTTTACCCATTGCAATTGCATTGTTAACGACAACTTTTCCTACTGAGTGAGCGATAGATCCCAAGTTAGCTTTTTTGATTTCAACGCCAGCCTCAACAGCTTGAAGCATGTCGGCAGGAGATTCAAAAAGAAGCATAGTACGTGTAGCACCAAAACGAGGATCTTTGGTGAGCTCTACCATTTTTGAAACAGGAATGACATGAGCATGAACTCCAGAAGGAGCAGCTTCGATGATCATTTGTTTACGCAGGCTGTCTTTGCAAACCTTATCGGAAACAACAATGATACGATCGGGCTTGATTTCCTTTGTCCAAGATGTAGCAACTTGACCATGAAGCAAACGCGTATCAATACGAGCAAGACCAATCTTGATGTGGCCGTCACCCAGAACGGTACCAGGCGCAATAGCTCCGTGAACTTGCTGCTTAACTGCTTTAGGTTTAGGCATAACGTCTTCGGGCTTAGCCTTAATACCTGCAGCTGCCTCGCTGATTGCCTCAGCAGCAACAGCTTTTGCAGTATCAGCACCCATACGAGCGCCATATGCGGCAACAAGCATAGGAAGACTTAAACCTGCAACTGCAGTCCACTCAGGATGCTCGTTTGAATCAAGTAAAAGTGAAACTTGATTCCAAGGAGTACCACCTTGAAGATCGACCAGGAACAAAACTTCCTTTTGATCTTCGAAAGACGATACGGCAGCAAGCAACTGAGCTTTAAGGTCGTCAGGACCCATATCGGGGTTTAAACAAACGGCCTTTACATTTTCTTGAGGTCCGAAAATCATTTGACCTGATTGCATAATGCCCTCGGCTAAACCGCCATGACTGGTTAACACAATACTAACCACTGCCTTACCTCACTTTCTTATGTCCCGTGAAAAAGCTCAAGGGAAGTTCTCGCAAAACCGTTTCACATGTACACAAGGCACATAACGTAAGCTAAACGAAAGATCCTATGAACTTCATCGTTTATACATAACAACTCAAACTATGATACGTCATAAACTATTCACAAACAAGAATTTTATTTTCACCGATTGTAAGCTACCGTTTACAGAATTTATTTTGATTATTTCTTTTTGCCCATTGACATAGGTATTGCCTGAAAAAGACTCTTGTAACCTGAAAGAGAAATTAAACGAAATGAACTAAAAAAGCATGCGCCGCAAACTCATACGTTCACGGTACATGCTTTAAGTAGTCTAAGAACACTCGTATGATCTTGTACCTAAATGGTAGTGCGACCTTGCGTACTTTGCCAGTCTGCAGCAAAATCATCCACTGCTTTTTGAATAGAGGGATTTGCAAAGCCTGCCGCATAGATATCCGCACCAGCGGTAACCGCCTGCGCACCTGCAGCTAAAGCATTGGTAACCTGCGATACATTCTTAAAACTGGCTGCCAAAATCTTGGTGTTCGCACCCGAATTGCTGCACGCCATAGCAAGCTGGCCTATAACTTCTATAGGATCGGTTCCTAAATTTTCCATGCGATTGTAGTACGGCGCTAAATAATCGGCCCCCGCCTCAATTGCCAAAAGACCTTGGAAAATTGTGTAAATTGCCGTTGCGGTAATACGAAAACCTTCTTTTTTAAGCTGTTTAATAGCCGTAAGACCATTGGGCGACACAGGAACTTTTACATAAAAATTTCCACCAATATTTTCGCGAAGCGTACGAGCATCTTGTAGAATGCCTTCAACGCTGGTTGCAACAACTTGAGCATGTAAACTGGGTTCTTCGCCAATAATGGAACGCACCTTTTTTACTTGAGCAAAGAAATCGATATTCCCTTCTTTTTTTACAATAGAGGGATTAGACGTTATTCCCGCTAAAGGCAAAACACGTGCCCAGTCTTCGATATCGTGTAAATTTAACGTATCCAGCATAAATTCCATGAGTGCTTCTTTCTTTTAAAGCGCGTGTTCGGTACGCGCAATAATGTCGTCTTGCGTTGCTTTAGATAATACATTAAAGAAGGCCGAATATCCCGCAACGCGCACAATAAGATCACGATGTTTTTCGGGATGCTTTTGTGCATCAATTAAAGTCTCGCGAGAAACCACATTATATTGAATGTGATATCCGTGCAAACGGTTAAAGAACGTACGCAGCAACGCGATAAGCTTTTGTTTATCCTCTTCTTTTGCAAGCGTCTGAGGGTTAACTTTTTGGTTGAGCAGCACACCACCAACAATTTCATCGGTAGGTAGCTTTGATACCGATTTAAGTACGCTGGTAGGACCATGCTTATCCATATTGTGGGCAGGTGAGCATCCTTCGGCCAAAGGCGTACCTGCATGACGGCCATCAGGAGTTGCAAGAGTTCCACGACCCTGACCTACATTTGCCGAGATAGAAGATGTTCCCGAATAGCGAATACCACCAATGGGGCCACGACCATAGCGCGTATTGGGATATTTTGCAATTTCGTCGACATATACATCGTAACAATCGCGTACCAATTTGTCGGCATAGTCATCATCGTTACCATATTTTGGCGCGTCCGTGATGAGCATCTGACGAATTTCTTCGCCGCGCTCGCCCGCATAGTCGCTTTGAAGCGCACTCCAAAGCTCAGAGGTTGATATACGCTTTTCTTCAAATACCAGCTTCTTTACAGCGGCAAGAGAGTCTGAGAGGTTAGCAATACCTACTTGCAAACCAGAAATGTAGTCATATACCGCTCCACCCTCTTTAAGGTGCTTTCCTCGACCAATGCAGTCATCGGTAAGCGCCGAGCACAAAATATCGGGAACTTCGCGCTCAAGGCTTAAGTCGATAGAATTTTCTACAATAACGCTCATACGCGTAAGATAACGAAGCGTTTTATCCCATGCAGTTTTAAGATCATCATAGGATTGCATGTCAACAAAGCGTCCATACGCTGGTGCAAAGCGTTTACCCGAAGACGGATCGATTCCATCGTTCATAGCAATGAGCAAAACTTTGGGGAAGTTCATGTAGCTCATACCAGTACAACGATAACCCCATTTACCAGGAACAGCCGTCTCAACGCATCCAATTGCCGAATAATCGTATGCATCCTGCTCTTTTACACCCTTCTCAATGAAAGAAGGAATAATAATTTCATCGTTGTTAAACGCTGGCATACCAAAACCAAGCTTCATAACTTCAATTGCTTCGTTCATAAAGTCTGGATTTAGACCTGCGTGATAGCGAACGGTAAGGTTAGGCTGAGGAAGATGCGCTTGTGCAACCGACTTAAGCACCAGGTACGACAAGGGGTTAACCGCATCTTTTTTATCGCGCGTTTGGCCACCAATAGTCACATTTTGATACAAAGGAGACCCTGCCGAAGAAAACGTGTGGGCTTGGCTACGAACCTTATTGATGGTAAGCGTTTTAATCCACAGGTTGGTTAAGCGCTCAACGATAGAATCTTGGGTTTCGCGTCCTGATTCTAGATCGGCTTTGGCGTAAGGATACATGTATTGGTCAAAACGGCCATACGACAGTGAGTGACCATTGGACTCAATTTGTAAGATACACTGAATAAACCATACCGATTGCACAGCCTCGGCAAATGTACGCGCAGGATAATAAGGAACACGCTCACAAATATCGGCAATTTCAAGCAACTCACGACGGCGCGTTTCGTTTGCTGTTTCTGCCATGCTGCGTGCAAGTTCCACAAAACGATGTGCATACGTTTTAACAGCATCAATGGTAATTAGAATGGAATCATAGAAGTGATATTTATCAATGCTTGCAGGATCGGTAAGATCGAGCTTGGCTTTTGCCTCGCGCGTGCGCTGCTCAAAGCCTTGCAAACCAAATTCCAAAACCTTTTGGTAATTGACTGCCAAGTGAGCATCACCGGAGTTCATTTTACCTTCCATGCCAAAAAATCCAGTTTCCATATATACCTGAACTTCTTTTGGCAACATAGCGCCAGCATGAGCGCGCAGGTTGTTGTTCTCCCAGAAAGGAGCAATTTTGCGCAATTGATCTTTAGTTTCTTCGGTAATATAAAAGACGTCACCATCGCGCTTTTCAAAGGTGTCAAGCTCGTTCAACACAAACTCAAGCGTGTATTCAGGGAAAATAGGAGCGTCTTTATCGCCTGATGCCTGATTACCAACGATAAGTGTTTCGTCGTCAATGTATAACGACATATGTTCCAAAATATTTTTGAGCATGTATGCACGTTTGAGCACAACAGGTTCTGCCTGATACTTTTTATATGCCTGCGTTGCCAGAATTGCACGCTGCGCATCAATATAGGGTTTTTTATCAAGAACTCTATCACGATACCTATACATACGCTCTGTTAAGTACCCAAAATGCTGCTGAGAACCTTTCTGGACATCGTTGGAGTACTTCTGTGTTAAACGCGGAACTTCCATTTCTCCCCCTTACGTTCGTAAAGCGCATCTTTTCTTTCGTAACTATAATATCATTGTTTCAAACGAAATACAACAAGTTTTGTACTAAATGCTTGTACATTTTTTATGAGGCGATTTTGCGCGTGAAAACAAAGCATTTTCGCTGTCTACTCATACAATCGTTGCAGGTACTTTGCATAATCGCCCGAACATTTAACCGTCAAAGCTATAAAAAATGAGTTTAGCGTATGTAATATACGCTAAACTCATCTACACCGCTCAGCACACGTCTATTTGGTCTTTGCTGCTTGATTTTCTGCATCGCAGGCAATTTTATCCTGAATCTTAAAGAATGGGAAATAAATTAGGGTCGAAAGTGCAAGGATTATGACCTGTACAAGTGCACCTTGCCATCCGGCAACCATAAATCCCGAGATAATAGCTGGCGTGCTCCATGGAAGCGTAACGCCTGAGAATGGCTGCATAAATCCAATTGCAATAGAAGCATATACCACAACTGCCGCTACGATAGGAACAAGTACAAATGGTAAGAACATAAGTGGATTCATAACAACAGGAAATCCAAATACAACAGGCTCATTTACATTAAAAAGTGCAGGGAACGCAGCAACTTTACCCAGTGCCTTATATTGCTTAGACTTTGCGGCAAAAAGCATAGCTACAACCACACCAAAGGTAATACCCGAACCCGAAATAAGTAAAAAGCTGTCGAGGAACTGCTGCGTTACAATATGAGCTCCGTTTTCTAACGAAAGATTACCCGCAGCAAGCAGCGCTTTGTTTGCGTCAAGATTTGAAAGCAGCAGCGCAGTTACAATACCGTTGACCACCGATTGTCCATGAACGCCAAACCACCACAAGAACGAAATGAAAAACGCAATGCCTATAGCGCCCCATAATGTTCCGGTAAGGCCTTGTAAAGGGATTTGAATAACACGATAGATAAGCTCGATAAATGTTGAGCCACCCGTAAGAATTTGTGCCAAAATGTATACACACATCGAAAGCAAAAAGATAACGAATGCAGGAATCATTGCTTCAAATTGCTTTGCAATTGCTTGAGGAACCTGCTCGGGCATTTTAATAACGATATGCCTTTTAATAAAGAAACTATATATAGCTCCAACGGTAAGTCCAATAATAATTGCACCGATAATACCTTGTCCGCCAAACCATACTTTTGCGATTGCATCAGGAATAGCTTCCCCTTTTGCTGGAACATAGGAAGACTTCAGCAAAATAAAGAAAGACGATACCGAAAGAACACCAGCTGGCAGAGGATCTACTCCGCTGTGTTTTGCATAGGAAAAACCAATAGCAAAACACGATATAAGACCCATAATTGCAAATGTACCAGAATATACCTGCATAAATGGTTCGGTCCATGTTTTACCAAACACCGATGCAATTGCCTGATTGAGAGCCTCAAACGGCAACTGTCCAATAATAAGAAAAATACTACCCACAACGGTAAGGGGCAAAATTGCAAGCATGCCGTCTTTAAGTGCAATAATACCTTGCATGTTGACAAACTTCATGATCGGCGTAATGATTTTTTGAGGATCAAACTTTGCCATTTTCAGTCCTTTCATTAAGGTGCTTATAAAAATTAGCTGCTGTGTAAACTAAGTGCTAGATCCAAAACTTTTTCACCATCGAGCATGCCGTAATCGGCCATAGGTATCACTGCAATAGGAACGTTATGTTCTTTGCAGATTGCTTCAGATTTATCAAACGTGTATGCAACCTGTGGTCCAAGCAGGACCACATCTAAACCCTCTACATGGTTTTCTAGGCTTACCTGGCCATACGCATCAATTTCGGCCTCAATATTTCTTTTTTCTGCAGCGGCTTTCATATTATTAACCAACATTCCCGTTGAAAATCCTGCCGCGCAAAAAAGTCCAATCTTTACCATGATCGACTCCTTACCTGCTTAAACTGCTTAAATTGTGTAACCTTTTAACGTGTAACCTTTTAACGTTTAACCTTTTAGAACGTTTAACTCTTTATGAACTTCAATAAGCTCTTTAATAAGATTTATTTCTGTAAGGGTTGTCATCAAATGATCCTGAGAGTGCACAAATAAAGCCGTGATCTGCATTTGATTCCCTTGCGCTTCCTGCGTCAAAAACTTAGTTTGTAAGTTGTGCGCTTCCAAAAGAGCGGTATCAGCTTGCTTCATTTCGATATCAGCATCATCGTATTTGCCAGCCTTTGCCAAATGCAACGCCTGATAGCTATGCTGTTTAGCATCTCCTGCATTAATGATGAGACCCATGATAATTTGCTCTGGTTCGAGTAATTCCATACATACTCCTTTCCTTTTGTATTGTGCTTACCAACTACCACGCATATAAAAATTATCAAGGTACTTTTGTTCGAAAGTATTTTTGTTTCTCTCACTATCACGATTATATGGTCTCATGAATTTCTTTTCAATACATTATTGCTTGTTTTATGATAGTTGCACTTTTGTGCATTTTGTTCATCATTCTGAAATAAAAATATGGTATGGAGCACATTCATGCGCCATACCACAAGACATTAAACATATGTGTCTTCTTTTGAGGTGATTCTTATATTTTTATAAACGAACTCATGCGTTTATACGTATTTTTAACATAACAAGTCTGCAACGTTTTCGTCATTATCGAGCTCTAGGACTTTAAGAATGGTTGTTTTATCGGTTACCAGATGATTGATATATTTTTTTCTTAAAATAGCCAGAATAGCTGGCGCTTTATTTTCACCACAGGCAACAGCCACTGTTTTTGGAATTCGAGCAAACTCATCAAGGCGCACACCTATAGTACGATCCTGCAGATTTTGACATACAGCTTCACCGTCTGCATTAAAGAATCTGCAGCATACCTCCCCTATTGCATGAGCTTTGTCCAAAGCAGCAAAGTCATTTTGTGTGAGCAAATCGCGCCATTGACTATCGTGTATCTGATTGGGTTCATCACCTACACCTACAATTGCAACGTTAAGACGATTCCAAACATTTGAGATGGTTCTAAAGTACTTTGACTTGCATATTCCCTGAACAATATCTGCATTTTCCTGCAAAACCATTGCATTAATAAACGTCCCTCGTCCATGAAATGCACGGGCAATCCGATACACCAAAGTATTTACATGATAGGAAAGATTTACGTGACTAGGTCCTCCTGTAAGCGGACAAAACTCTACGTTTTCCAACGTTTTTGTACCAATGTTATCAACAAGTTTACTAAGCGTTGACCCCCAAGAAATGCCCACCACATCTTTGTCTTTAATAACATTTTTTACTAATTCAGCTGCTGCGCGCGCAACATTCTCCATGCGTGTCTGCTTTGAATCTCCAACTTGATCGGCAATGATTTCGATCTTTTTTAAATTATATTTCGTACGCACATATTCTTCTAATGCAAAGAGAGCAGGATCAAAATCCTTTATATCTATATGCACAATCCCTTCGGTTCGCGCTCGATTAATTAAGCGACTTACCGTTGTACGATAAATATCTAGCTCAGTAGAAATTTCTGCTTGATTTTTTCCTTCAATGTAATAAAGGTATGCAATTTTTGCAAGAAGACGACGTTTTTCGTTGTTCATGTACGCCTCGATCAATCAATACACGTAACGGAAATACCATGCGAAGATAAAAGCTTTTGCTGTTCAACCGTTAAATTTGAATCGGTGATAACCTGTGAAACTTGATTAAACGAAAACTGGTGCACTAAACTTCGCTTGCTAAATTTACTTGAATCTGTAAGTACTACCAGGTGATCCGCAGAATCACACATGTATTGAACAACCTCACAGCGCATCATGTCAACGCCCATAAAGCCCAAGGTTTCGTCAAAGCCGTCTGTCCCCGCAAAAAGCGTTTTGACATGAAAGAGCTTAATTATTTCTTTGAGCAAAGGGCCAACCGTTACCTCAGAATTTTGCTGATAGATACCACCAAGCAAAATGACCTGACAAGATGAATACTTTCGTGTGTAATTTGCAATAAAACATGAATTAGTAATAATACGTACATTGCGGCGATGCCGACAAATAGCCTCCGCCAACAATGCACAGGTAGAGCCCGATTCAATCATAATTGTTTCGTTGTCTTCTACAAGTTTTACCGCTTCGGCGGCAATACGTTTTTTAATGTTGTAATTATAAGAAAGCCTAATATTTAAGTCATCCCCGCTGTTGAGCACAGCAAAACCGTGTTCACGATGAAGCAGACCTTTATGCTCTAACTTGTTAAGATCTTTTCTAATGGTAACTTTTGACACGTTCAGTTTTTCGGATAACGTATTTACATCGATCTTTTTTTCTTGCGAAACTAGGCTAATTATTTGGTCTAATCTATCCATGTTCATCACCTCGTAAGTTATTTTATCAGATTAAAAGGAAAACAAAAGGAAATAGAATAATTGCACTCGTAATTGATTTTGTTTCGTTTTATGCTAGAGTGGTATTACGTAGGAAGGTAGGTGTGCGCATAATGCAAGAAAAAGGCTATATTTTTAATATACAACATTTTTCAATTCATGACGGACCTGGCATTCGCACGACCGTTTTTCTCAAAGGCTGCCCCCTGCGCTGTCCGTGGTGTTCAAATCCAGAATCACAAAGGTTTAAGCCAGAACCCATGCTTGATCCCGAAACTAAAAAGCCTTCGTGCGTTGGTGAAGAAAAAAGCGTGGACGAAATTATAGAAGACGTTGTAAAAGACATAGATTTTTATGAAGAATCGGGCGGTGGCCTTACGCTTTCGGGTGGAGAACCGCTTGCACAATTTGGTTTTGCGCGGGCAATTTTGAAGCGTGCAAAGCAAGAGCATATTCATACGGCGCTTGAAACAACAGCTTATGTAGATCATCAAAAGTTCGTTGAAATTTTAAACTATGTAGATTTCATTTACACCGATCTTAAACATTATGATCCTCAAAAACATCGCAGCATTACCGCTGTGGATAATGAGCTCATCATAAAAAATATTAGCTATGCTTTTACGCATAATACTCATATTGTGTTGCGTATTCCCGTTATTCCCGATTTTAACAATTCGCTGGAGGACGCAGCGCAATTTGGGCAACTCTTTAAGAAAATGCACGTTAATAAAGTGCAGCTTCTTCCCTTTCATCAATTTGGTGAAAATAAATATAAACTGCTCAAACGTGTATATCAAATGGGTAAGTACAAACCGCTTCACCCTGAAGACTTATACGATTATCGCGATGTTTTATGTAAGCAAGGTATTAATTGCTATTTATAGCAGGTGGCTGGCTACGCAAAAACTCTAGTTAAAACGTTAAAAATGTGGCGCATACCTTACGATATACGCCACATGTATGTAACGATTTAGCAATCCCATGTTTGTGTAAATGCTTGAATAGCCTTTTGAACAAGCAACAAGCACTTACAAGCGCATAAATTTATAAGCACATAAGCTCGTGCGTTGAGCCTGTAAAGAGCTCAAATCCGTGAGCAGTTACCAAACCAAAGTCCTCAATACGCACTCCAAACTTACCTGGAAGATAAATACCTGGTTCAACAGTTACCACCGAGTTTTCAGGAAGCGGCTTGGTGTATTGTGGACGCAAATAGGGGCGCTCGTGAATTTCCAAACCAACGCCGTGACCAAGGCCGTGCTTAAAGTAGTCGCCATAACCTTGTTCGGCAATAATCGCTAACGCGCGGTTGTGCATATCGCTACCCAAGTCACCAGGCATAATGCTGTCCTCAACCGTCTTTTGTGCTCGACGAACCGTATCGTAGACAAGTTGTTGCTCTTCGCTTGGTGCACCCATGCAAACCGTACGCGTCATATCGGTATGATAATCATGCCATGCGGCACCAAAATCCATAACTACCATGTCGCCTTGTTGGAGCTTACGCTCGCTTGGTTGACCATGAGGATTTGCGCCATTAGGACCTGATATGGTGATAGTATCAAACGCAAGTGCATCCGCGCCGTGGCTTAACATGTAATTATCAAGCTCAACCCTAAGCTCAAGCTCGCTCATACCAACCTTCATAAAATTGAGCATGTGCGTAAAGCCAGCATCGGTAATGCTTTGAGCGTGTTTCATGGCGTCAACTTCGGCCTGATCTTTTACCATACGCAAATCGGCAATATCACCATGCATACGAGGTATATCAACAGAAATTGAATGTGCATGAGCAAAGGCTACAAAGCTGTCCAAAAATGCAATGTCACACGTGTCTTCAAGTGCAACGATGTGCGAGCGCGTTTGATAGGCATGTTGAGCAGCCCAATCAGCAGGGTTAATGTCATCCATATCAATAACCCAAGAAGTATTGGGGCCAAGCTTAGTAATGAACGTGTTGTAGTATCGAGAATCGGTGTGTAGCCAAAGCCCATCTTGTGTAATGAAAGCTGTATGAGCTATTTCAAAGTCAAACGTGCGTTCGGTACCCAAAAGCCAACGCAGATCAGGGTTATTCCTAAGAATAACACCGTCGTAGCCACGCTCGTCCATGAGCGCGCGAAAACGCGCAACACGCGTGCTACACACATCGGCAACTGTTGCATCCATAGTATCCATGTAAACCTCCGCTTTTATGATAATGTAGGCAATTATGTTATGGTTTTAGGCTATCACATATTTGCAGCTGTACACAAATTCTTTGAGGTTAAATGTGTTAGGTGGATGTTTGAAAACAAAGACAAGCGGCTCTGGCTTTAGAGTCAGAGCCGCTTTCCTCATGCACGCAAAATTATTTACGCTTTTGAAACGACTTTTTACCTAATGTGCCCAAAATTGCACAGGACGCACCTAATACAGCAGCTAACATACCCAAAGAGCTTACATCGCCTGTTTTAGGAAGAAAATGTTGAGGTGTATGTTTACCCATATGCTGCGGCTCAGGTTGAGAATTTATCTGAGGCGTAGGAGGTACAGGTATTGGTGCTGATTTTTTATTAACTGTTACGGTAGCCGTTTTCGAAACGCATGCTTTACCTTTATCTGTTACCTGAAATACAATCTTATAATTACCAGGCTTAGTGTTGGTAAATCCACCTTGATCAGCAATAACCACCTTGTCTTTAAGATCGCCATCTTCTGGATCAGTTGCAGATACGATAAGTGACCTTAGATCAAGAGAATCTCCCTCGGTAATGGTTTTATCCTGCACGATAAGCGACGGAGCAGCATTGAGCACCGCTGGCGCAGGCGTATAAAGAGCATAAACTGTTATGTCACCTGTTACGGGTGTACTAGCACTAAATTCCTTGGTTTTATCTTTACCAGTTTTGTCCGTGCTCCAACCTCTAAATGTATAGCCAGCCTTAGAAGGATTGTTAGGCATAACCTGATTCAAAACACTCTTGTCGATTATGGATTTACCCTCTTGTACCTGCACCTTTGCATAGTTTTGATCGGTTTCATTCACAAATGTTACGGTATAAATCTTAGGTTTGGGAATAATGTTGTAGGTAAAACGCGATCTACCAATCATCCGAGCTTGACCCTGAACAAAATCATAAAATATACACTGACCTTCAAGTGTGCCAGTTTTTACTGCTACATATTTGCCATCAGCGTTTTTCTTAAAATATGGCGATTGTTGAATTGGTGCAGGATTTCCATTCTCCTCAAAACCCTCCATAACGCTGATTGTATGACCAGATGTTTCTTGCGTAATTTTGATAGGAGTTTTGTATTCCTGTCCAACTTCAATAGTGAAAGGTCCAGGATTTTGGTTATCAAACGGTGAATTATTTTCCCCTGAACGAAACTTGTATTGTCTCAAATTACCTTTTACGACAATTTCAGAAATTTTATTCCCTTGGAAAGCAACACTACCAACTCCAGCAAGATAATACGGCGTAGTATCCGTAGCATGCTCTTTGCCTTTGTCATCAAGCACGCCTTCAAACACCACTTTTTCAATTTCATTGGCCACAAAGGCTGCATCGCTTACTGCAACCACATTTTTTGGAATAACAAGGGTTCCCTTAATTTTATTCCAACCGAATGCACCATATTCTATTATCCTCAGTGATTGTGGAAGCGTTACGCCTTCAATATAGGTTTCACCGTCAATATGTTCATGTTTATTCCCAACTTGTTTTGCGTGCCCAGTAAAAGCACATTCATGTATAACTTCAATGCCCTCAGGAATAACAATGTGATGATTTTTCTTAAGCTTTTCCTTGCCTTTAGCACTTAGGCCGTCTACATATTCATTTACCGTTTGATTTGTCTCTGGATGATAAACATTTTTTCTGCCACCAATAGTTTTACCATCGTCGGAAATGTTAAAGTCTTCGCGCGTCCAAACCGAATCAGAATCAGTGCCAGTTTGAGCTGGCGCAGGATCGGTGGTTGCTGCACGATCAGCAGCTTCAGATATGGCTGCTTTTTCGCTCTTTGAAGCTGTGTTGACCGCATGATTGGATTGAACCTGACTACGAGCACCGCGAGCAGTCTCATGAGTATCATTGCTACTTGCTGACGGCGTAGACTGGGTATTTACGCTATTTGCATACGCAACCGTAGGTATACTAGTTACTATACCCCCCCCCAATGAAACTGTGCATACACCTGCACTTAACATGACAGGTAAAAGTGAACTTGATTTTTTCTTACTATGTTTCATGCTATCGCCTCTATCACAGTTAATAGTGTATACAAAGCAGTTTATCACAACACACACAACAAAAGATTTGTCATTCCCACAGCTTTATGCTTTATGAGCCATGCACCATGCGTCAATATGCTCGTGCAAAAGCTCATCGGTTACCGAGGTCATGCGCACGCGTCCCAACGCTTGTGGCAAAGGTAGTTGTGCTTTATGCGAGCGTAAAAACAATTCGTCTTTGAGCGCACAAAACAGTTGTTGAGGATCAATATCTTCGCACACCGATCCGCACTCAAAACGATCTAAAAGTTCGTCCTGCGCAAGTACATCGTCGATTTCTAAATGCTCCAGTGCACATGCAAGACGCGCGCAAAAACGCAGCGACTCGGCAAAACACGCCGTATATGTGGCATGACTTACCTTTTGCAACGCGCGCGCAAAACTTACCCCATAACTTGCTGCATTACGCACAGCAAGTGCAGACGAAGAAATAATACGTCCGCGAATTTTAAGCGTTTCAAGCAACTGCGCAGAAAACGTTTCAAAGTTTGTATCCATCAGGTCATAAGAAGCATCCCACAGCTTAGAAAATGCCTGCGATGATTCGGCCATGCACGTTGCGATCATCATTAAGCGCGTGTATTGAGCGTCTTGGTCATGCAAATCAAAATGGATGAGTGAAGTATCACACACAACCTGATCATAGTGAGCCGACAGCGAAAGCATTGCAGGAACCTTGTTAAGGGTAAGCATCTGGGGTAAGGTAGCAGCGTCGATAAGGGCGTGGAACGAAAGCGGTACCGCACATACAGGCGTTCCCTGGCACCACACGCGCGCAGCTGCTCCCACAAGCGCAATAAGTGTTACATCTCCCAAAACGCAGATATAATCATCAGAAGTTAAGCCCATATCTAAAAACGACGTGCAAAGCGTTTCAACCAACGACAAAGAAGGCTCATCTGCGTCTTGAAGGTGCACACACGTAACTCTAAAGCCATGCGAGATAAGGTTGCGTTGTATTTCTTCAAACACTTCATCAGAGGCGCAAGAATCACGAACAAGCGCAAGTTTATATGGCACACCAACTGCAGTACGTAAAATTGAACCAAGTTGATCTATTGCATGCTGACCATAACGTACATCACAAGAACCATCTTTAAGAGCGATCCATTGACGAATAAGCGGCTGGGGCTGCTCGTTGGCGTCGTTGGGTGTTGAAGTTTCCCCTTGTGTTTGTGTTGCTGTTTGCGTTACTGTTTCTGGTGATGTTTGAGGTTCTGCTTGGGGTGCTGCTTGCTTTACTGTTTGGGGCGTTGTTTCTGATGTTGTTTGTGTTGCCATAACTTTATCCTTTGAAGTTCTTATTTCTTACGATAAAAAATTCAAGTACACGTAAAAAATAGGTATACCATAAATCCCGTCTGGACTGAGGTCTAACTAAAATACTTTGAGTTTGAGCTAATTTACCAGCAACGATATCAGTAAAAATCTGATCGCCAATCATAAGCGCATGCTGCGGCTTTATATTAAGCTTACGCAAAAGCGCTGTAAGCACACGCGGCGAGGGCTTCATCGCATGCGAGAGTGCCTCGCATCCAAGTTCGCGAGCCGATTTTTGCACCTGACGGACATGTACATTATTAGAAACAACATAGATAGGGATATGCAGTTCGTGCTGTACATGATTAAACCACGCTAAAATTTCGGGGGGAACACGTTTAGTTGTACGAGGAACGCAGGTGTTATCTCGATCTATTAATATACAGCGAACATCATGCTCAAGCAGATACTCAAAGGGAATGCAATCAACACGTTTATAATAATCATCCGGGATAAACAGGCTCACTTACTTCTCCTTTGCCTCTTTTATTGCCTGCAAATGTTCATCATAGGTCTTTGAGAACTTATGTTCGTCTTTGGTAATCCAAAAATAATAATTATCCGTTGTTGCAGGCAGCATCGCCGCAGAAAGAGACGCAATTCCAGGAGAGCATATTGGAGTGGGCGGAAATCCTTTTTTGTACTGCGTGTTATATGGACTATCCGACTTCAAATCTTGAGGCGTGACCTTGCCCTTGGTTACATATCCCATAGTTGCGTCCGATTGCAACGGCATATCGGCTTTGAGACGATTAAACATAACCGAGGCAATAAGTGGCCTATCCTCATCTATCAGAGCTTCTTTTTCGATAATTGACGCGAGCTTAATAAAATCATAGCGGCTCATAGTAATACCGTACTGCTGTTTGATATTTTGCTGAGCGCCCTCAAAGTCAAGATTTGCGGTTTCGGTTTTATATTGGGCAAGCATCAGTTTAATAATGGCGTCACTTGTAGGCGTAGTCGAGGAAAAATCATAGGTTTTAGGCCACAAAAATCCTTCGAGCGAATCATTTTGCGCATCTTTTAAAAATGGAAATTCGTCCACGTAGTTAGAGGCTTTTGCTTGCGCGAGAAAATCGTCACGCGAAATACCAAATTGCTGACTTACTAAATCGGCTAGTTTATCTACGGTAAATCCTTCGGGAACAACCAAGGCATTTTCCGACGAATTTGGCCCTTGAATGAGTCGATCTATAAGCTGCTGATAATCACTTCCTGCTACCAGATCGTATGTTCCACTTTTAATTTTTGAAGCAACGTCTTGTTTTTGAATTGCCGACAAAAACGCTTTACCATCTGAAATTACACGTTCTTGCACCAAAAGCTGTGCAATGCGAGCAGCATTGGCGCCTGAAGGGATAGTTACCTTTATGTGTTCACCTGCCGTTATGCTTGAGGTCTGCGCAGTATCTTGTGAGCGAGAATTAAGGTATGCCATAACCGTGGCAATTACAACAAGAAGCGCAACCACGGCAAGAGCTGCCATAACGTAGGGTTTAACCCGCCTGTTTTCAGGCCTTTTTGCAGATAACCCGCGAGATGAATGCGTGGATTTGAGCCTGGTATGATTGCGCACACGCTTTACATGTGGAGTAAATCCAGTTGCAGATGCACTCGCTGTTTTGTGCGCCCCACCTTGTGAATTATGCTTTTGAGCACTTGGAGTTGCATCGTTTCCTGCAGAAGAAGGATGTACATGTTTTGCAAAATGTTTTGAAGAAGATCCAAAAGAATCTAGTGGCATGAGCGTCCCCGCCTCTCGTCCAGCCATGCTTGTAAAAAAAGAGAGGCGGCAATCATATCAATATGCCCCCTCATTTGTTTTTCGCTATAACCTTGTTCGCGCAAAATACGCTTTGCCTGTGCAGAAGACAGACGTTCATCAACAAACGTCACGTCCAAATTGCAACCACGCGCAATTGTTTGTGCCTGTTCCATAAGTTTTTGAGCCTGAGCACCCACTTCGCCTGCAAGCGTTCGAGGAAGACCACAGACCAAAAGATCGGGTTCATAATCTTCCAACACACGACGAAACGTGCGCGCATGCGTATAAACCTCTTGAAAGGGCAAAACCTTCACCGGCATAGCAAGCGTTTCTGAGGCATCGCTTACCGCAATGCCTACACGAACCTCTCCGATATCAAGCGCTAAAACTCTCATAGAAATTACTTGGTTGTAAGTAGTTGCTTTGCCAAAGCAAGCGCGTCGTTAATGCCTTCAACGCGGTTTCCTCCAGCTTGAGCCATAACAGGACGACCGCCGCCGCGTCCATCTACACAAGGTGCGATGTTTTTGATAAGTGCTCCAGCGTTAAATCCAGCGTCTACAGCCGCTTGCGTTGCTGCTGCTAAAAGCTGAACTTTATCTGCGGTTGCAGAAAGAAGGACACACGCGCTTTTCTCGCCTAAGCGCTGATGAATACCATCCCACACACTTCGTAAGTCTTTTCCACTTACGCCGTCAAGGTGAGCAAGAACAACCTTATAATCACCTAAGTCAAGCGCGTTTTCAAGCGCAGAAGAAACCTTTTGCGAAGACGAACCCGTAAGCGCTTCCTTAACTTTTTTCTCCAGCACATTCTTTTCGTCTTTAAGTGCTTCCACACGACTTACAACATCTTGTGGACGACATTTAAGCAGGCACGCAATTTGCGAAAGCTCATCTTCACGCGTTTTCATGTAGTCAATATAGCCAAGAGAGGTAAGTGCCTCAAGACGACGAACATTAGAACCTACTGAAGTTTCGGAGATAATCTTAAAGCAGCCAATATCAGCCGTATTACGTGCATGAGTACCACCACAAAGCTCGCGAGAATATGGATGATCAGACGTGCCCGTAGAAACCACGCGGACATCGTCGCCATACATATCTTCAAACAGTTGAATGGCGCCCGAATTTTTTGCCTCTTCGCGTGACATAATGCGAGTTACCATAGGCTCGGCAGCAAATATTTCGTCATTTACCAGCTGCTCTACCTGAGCAATTTGTGCAGACGTGAGTGCTTCAAAATGCGTGAAGTCAAAACGAAGTCGATCGGGAGCAACCAATGAGCCTGCTTGGCTTACGTGGTCACCCAATACTTTAATAAGAGCTGCATCCAAAAGGTGCGTTGCGGTATGATTGCGGCGAATACACTCGCGACGATGCACGTCAATAGCGCAATTAAGCGTATCTCCCACTGCAAGCATACCTTCTTCAAGCACGCACTCATGCGAGAGAAGCTCACCTTCGCGGTGAAGCGTATTTTCAACACGAAGCTTAACGTTCTCATTAGAAAGATATCCGGTATCTCCTACCTGACCTCCGCGCTCACCATAAAACGGTGTGGCGTCTAACACAACTTCTACGCGTGTGTTTGCTTGTACCTTGTCTACAGATACACCGTCAACTACCAGCGCAACTACATGAGCTCCGTCAAGCGTATTATGATCATATCCAACAAAGGTAGTCATTTCGTGTGAGTCAGAAAGCTTTGCCCACACACTGTTAGATGTTCCCCATGCATCGCGCGTTGCCTGAGCACGAGCGCGGCTGCGTTGGTCTTCCATCAGCTTTTCAAAGGTATCCATATCAACATCGTGGCCGAGTCCAAGTGCAATTTCGCGCGTTAAGTCGATAGGAAAACCGTAGGTGTCATGAAGCTTAAATGCAACTTCACCCGGTAATACACTTCCTGCGTCCAAATGCGCAAGTTCATCTTTTAGCGCTTGCTCACCAGCATCAAGTGTTGCAGTAAAGCGTTGCTCTTCGGCAGAAATAATGCCTTCAATAAGTGCCTTGTTTTGCAGGAGTTGAGGATATACTTGCGCCATAAGACGCATAACTTCGGCGGAATACTTGGTAAGGAATGAACCTTCAATTCCCATAAGGCGTCCATGGTAAATTGCACGACGTAACAAACGACGAAGCACGTAGCCCCTGCCTTCGTTACCAGGCAAAATACCGTCACCAATCATAAAGGTTACCGCACGAGCATGATCGGCTAAAATACGCAGCGATGTATCAACGCGTTCAGAGCTGTGATACGTTTTATGAGAAAGCTCTTCGCCAACGCCTATAAGGCTGCGCAATACATCTCCCTCGTAATTTGAGCCTTCGTGCTGCATAATGGCTGCCATACGCTCAAGACCCATACCCGTATCAATATTGCGGTGTGGAAGCTCGGGCATAGAGCCGTCTTCTTGGCGATCAAACTGGGTAAAGACCAAATTCCAAAATTCAAGGTAACGATCACCATCGTCACCAGGCTTTTCACCTTCAAAACTTGGACCTTGATCAAAATAAATCTCTGAACACGGGCCACATGGACCTGTAGGACCTGCTGCCCAGAAGTTGTCCTCTTCGCCCAAGCGCGAAATGTGGTCAAGTGCAACGCCTTGTTGTTGCCACAGCTCGCATGCTTCATCGTCATCGGTAAATACGGTTACATATAAACGATCTTTCGGCAATCCTAAATGAGCAGGCGAGGTAATAAACTCCCATGCCCAAGCTATTGCCTGCGCTTTGGTATATCCACCAAACGAAAAGTTACCAAGCATTTCAAAAAATGAAAGATGGCGCGCGTCTCCAATATTTTCGATATCGTTGGTACGAAGACATTTTTGGCACGATGTAGCACCAATTTCGCGCATGGTCTTAGTGCCTTGGTAGTATTCCTTAAACTGATTCATACCGGCGTTTGCCAATAAAAGCGAAGGATCTTCGGGGATAAGAGAAGACGATTCATAACGCTTACAACCTTTTGACTCAAAAAATGACAAAAAGTCTTCGCGGATTTCTGCTGTTGTCATTGTTTTATATTCGCCGGTTGCCATAATTCTCCTTGGTTACTAGTAACGTTTGCCATAAACGTACCGAGGTACGAGTTTTTATTACTTGCGATAAACATACACTCTATGTATGATACGTTGATATTGTATTTAAAGCAGGCTCTTTTTAAAACGTCTACCGTTTTAGCAAACTTCTTATACAAAATAACAATATTCATATGGTATATGAGATCTTGTATCAAAAGCGCAAGAGCACGCCAAACACTTAACTACTCTGCGAATTTGCATGCTCCATCACATGATTTGGATCAAGCTTTTCTTGAAACTTTTGCAGCGTTTTACGCAAGAGACGCGATACCTGAACTTGAGAAATCTGCAACTTTTGCGCAATCTCAACCTGCGTAAAGCCTTCCAAAAAGCGCATACGTATAATCTGTTGTTCACGTTCTGAAAAGTCTTTAATTGCCTGCTCTAACACAATACGATCATCAGATGATTCAAGGTCTTCATCAACCAAAGCATATTTATCAATAACGGTACTCGACTGCGTGCCGTCATCGTCGTCACCTTGAGGAACATCCAAAGAAACCGAAGTGTATGCATGAGCCGATTCCATAGCTTCAAGAACTTCATCAACACTTACACCCAAGGCTTGTGCAATCTCATCGACTGAAGGACTACGCTGGAGTTTTTCGGTAAGTTTATCGCTTACCTGGGTAACTTTTGCCGAAAGCTCTTGCAGACGACGCGGTACACGAACCGACCACCCCTTATCACGAAAATGACGCTTGATCTCCCCCATGATAGTTGGTGTTGCATAGGTGGTAAATTCCAAACCGCGACTTATATCAAATCTATCTATAGCTTTAATAAGACCAATCGTAGCAACTTGGACTAAATCGTCCAATGATTCGCCGCGATTCTTAAACTTTGAAGCCAAAAAACGCGCCAGATTCAGATGTGCTAAAACAAGCTGTTCGCGCGCTTGCTCGTCGCCTGTTTCTTTGTATCGCTTAAAAAGTTCTTTTGTTTTTTGCTTGTCTCGTATGCTGCGCTTAGATTTTTTTAAAGGAAGTTGTGTGCGCAGACGTGAGGAAGCTCGCGGTGATTGCTCATTATTCGACATGGACACCACCAAATGACTTTTCCAAATGTAGCGTATGTTCATCGGTTTCGTAGCACGCATCGCACACTGCGTTAAGCATTAAATTCACCAGTTCAAAGTCTTGCTGTGACGTATCTTCCTTAAAATCACAAGTTCCTAGACAAAAATCCATCGACATGCAATGGGGTTCAAGCGTAAATGTAATGGCACAAGTTTGCGGACGTGTGGCGCACGTATATACAAAACCTTCTTCGGCTGCCATACGAACATCTTCTACATCGTCTACGCTCATATGACAAACAACTGCTAAATTAGCTGCCATCATGCGTACGCTGCGCGCAAACTCTGGCAAGGCGGGTACGGTTACGTTAACTTGTGTTGTGGGCATGAAAAGTTCCCCTTACTTTCTTTTTTCATTCAACAACTTATATTCGTTGTAGACGTATAGTTTCAAAACCTTACTTAATTGAACGCTGCTTGCCGAGCAACTTTAAGACTGCGATGCTTGTGAATTGGCAAGTTCATCTATATCATCAAGTGCAACTGCTTCAGAATCACCCAAGGTAGCCTGCGCTTGTGCAGCTGACGTGCTCGTAGAATCAGACACCGTGTTGGGAGTAGATGATGCGTTGTTTTCGTGTGAGGCTTGTTCATCGGCTTTTGAAACTGCAGCGTAAGAAATATACGACGTTGTTGCATGCGACGAAGAAGCCGGCTCTTGGTGAGTCAACAGCGGATGATCTGCCATTTCGTCGTCAGATGCCGAGGTAAGGCCTTTTTCGATGGCATTTTTTGCAGATGTATAGCCCTGCAAAAAATTGCTTGCAACCGAAGACGTTGCTTTTGCAATGCCTGATATCGCAGTTTTTGCAGCTTGATCAAGCGTGGTTGAAACACCTGCAGCCTGCGCAGAGATTTTTGAAACATCACTGAGAATATCCTCTGTTGCTTCAAGCTGGCGATTAATAGTATCAAGCGTTTGGCTTGATTTAAGTGCAAGTGGCTCAAGCTGGACAATCATTGGATGCAAATCGTCAAGTGCAGCGTCAAGCTTTTGAACAACAGGCTGTACCTGCTCGCACGTTTCGCACGTAGTATCAACAAGGCGACCTATATCACTTCTAATACGACGAAGGGTTAAAATTGCCTCGATAAGCACAAGTATCAAGACAAGCACACATACGCATATTGCCACTATAATTAGTATATTTGTATCCATAGTGCATCCGTTCAATCAAAGGTACAGCCACATCAAATTTGGCATATTTACTATGCTTATTGTACCAATTATTTGTCACGTGAGCCGCGCGCATTCTTTTTAATACGTTTAAGCTCGTTATCTCTCCATGCTTCCCACCCGCGCGCGGACGGCGTGTAAAAAGCTCCTTCGTGCAAACCTTCAGGTAAATATGTTTGCTTCACCCAACCATCAGGATAATTATGAGGATAGAGATACTCGCCGTAGGTTTGCGATCCTACACGGTGACGATCACGCAGGTATGAAGGCACTTCTCGATAAGGGCCTTTTTTTACCTCGGCAAGAGCCGCATCAATACCTGCTTCAGCAGCATGAGATTTAGGCGCCAGTGCGCAATAAAGTGCTGCCTGCGCAAGGTTTATGCGACATTCGGGGTAACCTATAGTACGAGCTGCGTCCATAGCGGCAGCAGCTACGCAAATTGCTCCTGCATCGGCATTGCCAATATCTTCTGACGCGCAAATCAAAATACGGCGCGCAATAAAAATAGGATCTTCGCCTGCGTCAATCATACGTGCAAGCCAATACAGTACTGCATCGGGATCTGAGCCGCGCATCGACTTAATAAATGCCGAAATAATATCGTAGTGCATATCTTGCTGCTTATCATAAGGTAAGCCGCGCGCTGGATTAGCCAGCTTAACGTGCTCTAACGTAATAAGAATAGGTTTTAACCCGTCTTGCGCATGAATATCTGACGCATTGGGGCGCGCTACTTGAGAAGCAAGTTCAAGCGAGGTAAGCGCTGCGCGCGCATCGCCTGCCGACATATAAATCAAAGCCTGTAGTGCACTCTCATCAAGCGTAAAGCAATTATTCAAACCGCGCGAATCCGTTAGGGCACGCGCGATAATGCAGGCAATGTCATCATCGCTTAGGCGCGTAAGCTCGATAATTTTGCTTCTGCTGATAAGTGCCGAATTCACTTCAAAATAAGGATTTTCGGTTGTTGCGCCAATTAAAATAACGTCGCGATTTTCTACGCCCTTAAGCAAACTATCCTGTTGCGAACGGGAAAAACGATGTATCTCATCGATGAACATAATTGTTTTTACATTTGTGGTGAGAAGGCGACTGCGCGCTTGTGCAAGCTCTTCGCGAACGTCCTTTACACGTGCAAGCAGCGCTGATAAGTCTACAAAATGCGCCGAACTTGTATGAGCAATGATTTGAGCAAGCGTGGTTTTACCAGTTCCAGGAGGTCCATATAAAATGATGGATGATAAAATATCGCGCTCAATTGCCAGACGTAACCATGAGTCTTTACCGATACACGCTTTTTGACCCACAAACTCATCAAGCGTACGCGGACGCATACGCACAGCAAGCGGAGCATTACTGTTACAAGACGTAACCTGTGGCTTACGCGCAGACGCACTCGCACCCGCTGGCTTCGCGGGAGTTTTGTTGTGCGATGAATTATTTGAATCGTTCATTAAATCAAAAAGCGTCTGCATAGCCTAAGCCCTAACCGTAAAAATAGCTGTTAGTATTCAAAACGGTGAAAACGAGGATATGAGGGAAATATATCCTGCGAATCTGGCAACAAATGCCTGCACAAATCTATAAAATACGAATCCGTCATCGACGCAATAAAATCGGTAACCGTTTGTATAGGATTCTTTTGCCATGCATACTCATATCCATAATGGGAAAGATGCTGCGAAACAGGCTCAATATGGTGACGATAAATAATTGAGTGCGTATCATTGCGCTCCACAGCGTCCAATTCGTGGTCAAATACCTGTTGAAACAGCTGCTGTATATGTTGGCCAAATTTGCCGTCAACCTCGGCTGTCATGTAAATCTTGTCATAGTTTTCTTTTTTTGCCCGAGCAAGCTCACAAAACGCCTCATCAGAAAGCTCAATGTGATCTTTTCCTAAACTATGCTCAACACAATCGGCAACAAAAGCACTGAGCGCCCACGAGTTATATGTTCCACCAAGACCATCGGAAAAACTATGCTCGTCACAAAGACCAGCTAAAATAGCGTCTTGGCGATCTTTTCCTACATAAGCAATAATATCGCACAGGCGCACCACACAACCTTCAAGCGTCATCGGGCGAAGCGTGTTAATATATGCCTCACCTTCGCGCCATGCACGAGCTACCATGTGGTCATACGCATCAAAAGTTGAAAGATCACTGGTTTTAATAACCTGCTGCTCAAATTCTCCGTTATGACAAATAATACCGTCTAACACCTGCAAAGAAAGATTGCGCTTGTAAAGCGTATCAAGCGAGCGAACGCTTTGTACATTGTGAAAGAAATAACCGCCGGTATATGCATGATAAATTGAGCTTACATAACGCTCTCCAATATGACCAAACGGGGTGTGACCAATATCGTGACCCAATCCAATTGCTTCAATTAAATCGAGGTTAAGTCCAAGCGCGCGTCCAATGTCGCGTGCAACACGGGCTACCAGTTGCACGTGAAGATTGCGGCGTGTTAAATCGTCGTTAGAACGAAACGAAAAAACCTGCGTTTTACCTGCAAGACGATTATATGCAGGAGTATGAATTATTTTTTCAACATCACGAACAAAAGCTGGCCGCAATATGCTTTCGTGATCTTCATCAAGGTCGCGACGAATAACCGCCGTATCAGGTGTTGCATACGCACTCACACGATGGTTTTTGTGCATATCCTTAATTTGATCAGCGCAAGCGCGGGTAAGCTCACCTGTTAGATGAGGTGCATACGGGTTTGTTTGTATCACGATAGAACTCCTTATTGCTGTCTTGATCTTTTAATTCTATCCAAACTTCCAAAGCATCATCGCAAACTTCTACGCCAAGGCTTCTTTGCAGCGCAATACTTTCTGTATTTCCCTGTTTAATCTCAAGCCAAGCTGTATCGCTACGATCTAAAAATTGGTTGATTTTGTACGATTCTAACGCCTTTCCCCAACCTTTACGTCTAAAAGGCTCAAACACTTCTAGCATACCAATTGCACCATATTCATGCTCGCCAATATAGCCAACCAGCATATCATGATCAAATCCACCCACAATACAGCCTCGGCGCAAAAGTTGAATATACTGCTCATCAGTATACGAATCGGCATACCTATACGTTTTCTTAATGGTGTCAAGATAGCTTTCGTCTAAAGGCTTTATTACGCGATGAGCACCAATACGTCGCTTTTTTGAAGAGGTATACACACCAATATAATAAACGTTTGAACTCTCATATGAATCAAGCGATGAGAGTGCCTCTAAGAGATGGTAATTTGTTAAGCAGACGGCTCGTGTAGAGCCAATTACCTGCATAAGCGTGTACGCACACTGGGCATTATTTGACCACAACATATCGCAGCCATTAGATAGACCCAATAAAATGGAGTCGTCGTCAACATATTTTACGACACCTAAGCCACGTCTGAGCGCTTCGCGCAAACCTAGAACCCCTTGCGCTGCGCACGTGCGATCTTTTTTATTGGTCGTACCAGCACAAACTTCATCTAAGAGAGTAAGGGCACGCGAACGCGCGGACGCTTGCAGTGAAGGTGTAGAACTCAACTTGTAAGACGAATACACCAAAGAAAAGCGCTCACAAAGCTCACGAGAACCATGCACACCGGGGTGACCATAATAATCGGCCATCATTGTATTGTTATGAGAAAGTAGGCGCAAACCATCAACAAACACCAGATTGTCATAACACCTACACTGAGCCTGTATCCAGGACGAAACTTGATTAAAACAGCTCAACTTATGAGGAGGATACATGTCGGGCGTATGCCACACAGGCGAAAGCACAAAGATTGGCACCTGCGGAAATACATGAGTGAGCTCCACAAAATACGCGTGAATGTCTTTATGGACCAAACGCGCTAAGCACGGCTCATAGCGATAGTTGGCACCCAACTCAACAATAATAACCTGCGGATTTATAAACTGAGATAAACCGTAGAGCAAGCCCGGCTGAAACACCTGACCGCCAATAGACTGATTCATAACTTCTAAGTTGTGAGTTTGTGCAAATGTATGTACCCACACACGTGCTGGATCACCTGTAATAAAACCTTGCGAAATGGAATCGCCTAATACTAAAAGTTGCGGCTTGTGTTCAAGCGGGCGCACGAACGTTCCGTTTGCATATATCGAACGAATGACACAACCACGAAGTGCAGGCAAGTGAATACAAACTTTGTGCACTCCACCAAAACCTGGAAGCTGCACGCTCCCAACAAGTGGCATATCCTGCGGATCTTCAAGTAATAGATTGATGTAACTATTGTCAGCAACATTCACAGGTGGGATATGGCGTCCATCAATATCAACAGATACGCCATCATATACAGCATGCGAGCTTTGCGTTGTGATGATCTCATCACATTTGTGAACTTGTTGCATACGCTTAGCAATGTCGAGCATTGCTCGCGTACCTGATGGTTCCTCATCCAAACGCAGCTCAACAAAGATTTCTGACGAGTCGGTTTCAAACTGTAAGGTAATGCCTGCACATGTACGTGCCATCTGCCGAAACAAACCAGGGTGCCATGCGCGACAAGAACCCAACGCGCGAAATTGCTCATGCGTAAAACGCCACGGACGATACCATGACTTTAATTCTGGCGCGACACGCACGGCACCACAGACAAAATCCTTTGCAGCAACGCAGAGGGGCTGTGCCCCCAATCTCCCTTGTTTTATGCGCTCGTCTAACGTCATACCTTTGAATATCTTTCATACAAATAGTAACTATTACCTGATTGAAGCGCGCAAGCGCATAGGAGCCCAATTTATGCGAAGCTGATTTAACTTAGCAAATACCTTGAGCCATCATAGCTGCGGCAACTTTATTAAATCCGGCAATATTTGCACCTTGCACAAGATTGTCTTCTTGGCCAACTTCGGCAGCTGCTGTAGTTGCAGCTACAAATATATCATGCATAATGTCGTGTAATTTTGCGTCAACTTCTTCAAACGTCCAAGAAAGGTGCTCGTGGTTTTGGCTCATCTCCAAGCCCGAAACCGAAACTCCACCTGCGTTTGCAGCTTTACCTGGCGCAAAATATACACCATTTTGCATAAGGTAAGTTGTTGCCTCCAAGGTTGTTGGCATATTTGCGCCTTCAACAACAAACTTTGTACCATGTGCTACCAGCTGTTTTGCATCGTCTAAGCCCAGCTCGTTTTGCGTTGCACAAGGAAGCGCAATATCACAAGTTTCTCCCCAAGGACGCATGCCTGCATGATAGCTTGCATGGGGGCGAGCTTTAACGTATTCACTTATACGCGCACGACGAACCTGCTTTATGTCTTTCAGCAAGTCAACATCAATACCTTGCGAATCCATAACATAGCCCGAAGAATCCGAAACCGTAATAACATGCGCGCCGAGCTGCGTTGCTTTCTCAACGGCATAGGTTGCAACATTGCCAGCACCCGAAATTGCTACCGTTTTACCAGCAAGTTGCGTATTTTTGTGGTTAAGCATTTCGTTAAGGAAATAAATGGCACCATAACCTGTTGCTTCGGTACGCGCCAGCGATCCACCAAACGATAAACCTTTTCCTGTAAGCACACCTGACCACGTGTTAGTAAGACGTTTATATTGGCCAAACAAATAACCAATTTCGCGGCCGCCAACACCAATATCACCAGCTGGCACATCGGTATCTGGGCCTACATGTTTAACGAGCTCGCACATAAAGGATTGACAAAAACGCATGACCTCGGCATCGGACTTACCTTTAGGATCGAAGTCTGCGCCACCTTTACCACCACCCATAGGAAGTGTGGTAAGACTATTTTTAAAGATTTGCTCAAAACCTAAAAACTTAAGAATGCTCAAATTAACCGAAGGATGAAAACGCAGACCACCTTTGTATGGTCCTATTGCCGAGTTAAACTGAACGCGATACCCGCGGTTAACTTGTACCTTACCGCTATCATCTACCCACGGAACACGAAACATAATAATGCGTTCGGGCTCTACAAGGCGTTCAAGCAGCGATTGCTCTTGATATTCGGGATGTTTATCAAGAACAGGTTGTAATCCCGTAAGAATTTCGGTTGCAGCTTGGATGAACTCGGGTTGTGTGCTGTAGCGGTTTTTGAGATCGGTAAGAACCTTTTGAGAATAATTCATGGTTGAACAGCTCATATATCTCCCATCAATTGATTGTTAGTCTATAATTTTATAAAACTAACGTTGTAAAACTAAAGCTGATATACCCTTTACATAAGGAATAATTCAGACCTTTTCATTATAAGACGTAATGAGGCGTTGTGAAAAGATGTACCAATTTTGAAGGATGATTTTCTCACGAAAAAGATACTTGCCTCAAAGAACAATCTATTTTATACTAGTCAAGCGGTTGCGGGGTGTAGCGCAGCTTGGTAGCGCATCTGCTTTGGGAGCAGAGGGTCGCTGGTTCGAATCCAGTCACCCCGACCAGTTTTTTGCGGCGGTAGTTCAATTGGTAGAGCATCAGCCTTCCAAGCTGATTGTTGCGGGTTCGAGTCCCGTCCGCCGCTCCATATTTTGAGTTTTTTCTCCTCGTTTTAGAAACCTTTTCTTATGTCTTTTAGACTTGTGCTTTTCGCGCAAGCTTTTGTAAAGTATACTTTTGAGTATATGGCACGGTTTAATTTGTAATTTTTTTCGATCTTTTTGATACAGGTAACACATAAGCGTGCCTCTTGGATTCTTTTCAGCATAAAAATTGTTCACAATTGTTCACAAAAATAGAAAACTCATGATTCATACATATAAAAGTCGGCTAAAATAAAAGGTAAAGCAAACAACAAGGGAGAGTTATGCCTAATCTTAATCTGGGACGAACACTCGTTATTGCAAACCCCGCTTCACACAGTGGAAGGGGCCGCATGGCGGCAATGCGCGCGCAGAGATTTTTTAATTCGTACTCTTCCATCTCAACTTCTTTTGAAATGTTGCTTACCAAAGGTCCAAAGGATGCCACGCTGATGGCAGAAGACGCATGCGATTACGACACGGTTATTGCTCTGGGCGGCGATGGTGTTATCCATGAAACTATAAACGGTCTCATGAACATTCCACGCGATAAGCGCCCTACACTCGCGGTTATTCCTATGGGTTCGGGCAACGATTTTGCTCGTACTTTAAACGCCACTTATAACGCGCCCGATACTTCGCTGGCCGAAATTTTTTCTGGACATCACCGCAACTTTGATTTGGGAAAAATTACTAATGAACTGGGAGAATCTACCTATTTTATGGAAACGCTCTCCTTTGGTTTAGATGCTGCCGTATCTGTTGATACTACAATTCGTCGTGCTGACCATGCAAAACAAGAAGGTTCTGCATTGTTTGCCACGTCAGGCCTCAAAATTATGGCGCGCGGACATAAAGGGTATCAAGCGCATCTTAGTTTAAGCACCAATCAAAGCTATGACCTGCCTTGCATTGTACTGGTAGCAAATATTGGTCCAACCTATGGCGGCGGCTTTATGATTTGCCCTGACGCCAAGCCTAACGACGGTTTGTTGAGCATGTGTTTTAATACCAAGCGTCCGTCGATTCCCCATTTACTGGCGCTTTTTGGACTTGCGCGAACAGGTTTACACACGCATTCGAGCATTATTACCACTGCCGAAGTTACCTCATTTGAAGTAAGTTTTAGTGATCCGCTGGTACCTTGTCAAACAGATGGTGAAGTATTCCAAGGCCAAAGCTACAAAGTTAGCATTTGCCCGCATGAGCTTGATGTTATTGTGCCTGCTCAATGCCGTTGGTAAGGAAGTAAATACGCTCCAGCTTGCTATGTTATAGCAACTTCTGCACTTAAACCGCATTAAAACACATGCAAGCTATTCACTCTATCCATTAAAATATAGTATATGGTAACCAAAGTGATTACCCATAAACTCGGAGGTTTATATGGCACATGAAATTTCGCGTCAATTCATCCAAGGCCTGCCTAAGGCAGAGCTTCATCTGCATGTAGAAGGAACGCTTGAACCTGAGCTTAAACTTAAGCTTGCACAGCGTAACCACATTAATATTGGATTTGATGATGTTGAGTCAATTAGAAATACCTATAATTTTTCTGATCTTCCTTCATTTTTAGATGTGTACTATGAAGGCATGAAAACGCTGGTAACCGAGCAAGATTTTTATGACCTTGCATGGGAATACCTGCTCAAAGCGCAGGAAAACAGCGTGCGCCATGTTGAGATGTTTTTTGACCCACAAGCACATGCCTCACGTGGAGTTGATATTGAAGATGTATTATACGGATTACTTCGTGCATGTAGCGACGCACGTGCGTTAGGCGTAGATGCAGAACTTATCATGTGCTTCCTGCGCGATTTTAGTGCCGAAAGTGCACGTCTTACCTTTGAGGCTGTTTCAGAGTTTGCCGATCATCTCATAGGTGTTGGCCTTGATTCGGACGAACACAATAATCCCCCACTTAAATTCTTTAACCAATTTGCACACGCACGAGAACTAGGTCTTCACGTTACTGCTCATGCCGACATAGACCAAAAAGACTCCATTGAGCATATTAAACAGCTTCTTGAGGTTATTGATGTAGAGCGTATTGACCATGGAACAAACATTGTTGAAGATCCTGATTTGGTTGAATTAGCTGCAAAGCGTGGCGTTGGGCTTACATCATGCCCTATTTCTAATACCTTCTGTGGCAACGACACTAAGCAAAACGAAGTTAAGGATTTGCTGAATCGCGGTGTACAAATATGCATTAACTCAGATGATCCCGCCTATTTTGGTGGCTACATCTGCGATAACTACGAAGTTCTTGCACAAAGTGGGGTGTTTTCGCGCGAAGATATTATTGAGCTTGCTAAAAATAGCTTTAGAATGAGTTGGATTTCCGACGAACGAAAAACTTTATACTTACAAGAAATTGATGCTTATGTTGCTCACTGGGATGAGACGCACGCCTAAAAGCAGCCGCATATAAGCACGTACATAGGCGCTCATGCGTAAAATGAAGCCCTAAGAACAAATGTTCTTAGGGCTTTTTAATCTATGTGAATGATACTACACGTGAGCAGAACCTTACACGCACGGCTGCGTGCACATCACAAAGGGCTTAACGAGCAGCAGCTTGAAGTGCAGCCTTAACTTCGGCAGCAGTCTTAAGACACATAACTTTCTCGGTAAGTGCATCGGCCTCTGCTTTTGTCCACGCAGAAATAATACGACGTGTACGAAGAATTGAAGGAGGATTAACCGAGAACTCATTTAAGCCAAACGAAATAAGTACTGGGATAAGCAGTGGATCTGCAGCAGCCTCACCACACATACCGACCATAATACCTTTTTCGTTACCAGCAGAAATAATACGCTTAAGCGAACGCAAGACTGCTGGTTGATATACGTCATACAGATATGCAACACGATCATTTCCACGGTCAGCGCACATGGTATAACCAATTAAGTCGTTCGTACCAATAGAGAAGAAGTCACACTCCTCTGCCAAATTGTCGGCAATAAGAGATGCGGCAGGGGTCTCGATCATGGTACCAATTTCGATATCTTTGTTATAAGCAATACCGCGTTGATCGAGGTCTTCCATACATTCTGCAACAAGCACGCGAGCTTGACGAACTTCGTCAAGACAGGTAACAAGTGGCAACATAATTTTAATATCACCAAAAGCAGACGCACGCAGCAAAGCCGTAAGCTGAACCTTGTACTGGTCAGCATTGTTTAAACAATAACGAACGGCGCGGAACCCCATAAATGGATTATCTTCTTTTTGCAAGTGCAAATAAGGAATATTTTTATCGCCACCAACGTCAAGCGTACGAATGATAACAGGCTGATTCTTCATACGAAGCGCAACTTTTTGATATGCAGCAAACTGTTGGTCTTCACTTGGAAGCTCGGGAGCGTCCATGAAAAGAAATTCGGAACGGAAAAGGCCAACACCTTCGGCATCATGCTCAACAGCAGCGTTGGCGTCATCGGGATTACCAATATTGGCAACCAGGAGAACCTTATCACCATCGCCTGTGACTGTATCTTTACCGCGATACGATTCCAACGCGGCTTTTTCGCTTGCAAACACAGATGCTTTGGTACGATATTTTGTAAGTTCAGCATCGCTGGGGTCATCAATAACGCGTCCACGAGATCCATCAACGATTACCATATCACCTGTTTTAATGGTTTTTGTAACATCTTTGACCGAAAGAACTGCAGGAATTTCCAAAGCACGCGCAATAATCGCAGAGTGAGAAGTACGACCGCCAGTTTCGGTAATGATACCTGCTACGTTTTTCTTATCGATATCGGCTGTCATAGACGGTGTAAGCTCGTGCACAACTACAATAGAGTGCTCAGGCAAGCTAGACAAATCAACGACTTCTTTACCAAGCAAGTCTGCCAAAATACCAGTTTTAACATCGGCAACATCGGCTGCGCGCTCACGGAACAACTCATCTTCCATATTTGAGAACATATTAAAATACATATCATATGCTTCGCTTACTGCTTGCTCTGCACACATGCCCGAATCAATAGAAGAATTGATAGTTTCTTTAATTCCGTCATCTTCTGCAAATTCAATATGAGCACCCATAATAGCTGCAGATTCTTTACCAACCGTACGCGTCATACGCTCGATTTGCGCGTTTGTTTGATCGATAAATTTTTGTAACGCCTGTGCGTAACGCTCTTTCTCTGCCGCTAAATCTGTTGGTGCGGTAGGGGTAAACGATAAATCGGGAGCAACTGCAACTTGTGCAACTCCAATACCATAACCGTCAGATGCGTTAATTCCTTCAAACATGCAAATCCTCCTTGTGGCCGGCACATATGAATAACATAGAACAATACCAATTTATTAAAAATAAATTACTCTATTATTTATTTGCAATAAGTGCATCAAGTTCTGCACTAATGCGATCGATCGTTGCGCGATTTGCAATGCCCTTGCTTGCTGCAGTAGCGGTACCACATGCAGACGCAAAGCGCAATGCTTCGTCGTAAGAAGCTCCTGCTTGAGTCTTTGCAACAAAACCAGCAACCATTGAATCTCCAGCACCTGTTGCGTTCTCAAGCTTAATTTTTACCGTTGGGCAAATATGAATTTCGTTATGTTCGTCAATAAGCAGCGATCCATGACCACCACAAGAAACGATAACATTTTGCGCGCCTTGATCGTGAAGCTTTTGCGCATAGGGAATACAATCTTCAGGTGTTTCGGGCGAAGCATCAAAAATACGGCCAACTTCGTGATTATTGGGTTTGATAAGGAATGGATGCGCAGGAAGTGATTTTAAGAGCAACGCGCCGGGTGCATCCACAACAAAGCGTACGCCTCTATTTTCGAGACGTTTCATGATAATGTCGTACATGTCTTCGGGGAGTGATTTTGGAATGGAACCCGTAAGAATAAGCGTGTCACCTTGTGCAATGCATTCTAGACGCTCAAGAAGCTCGTCTACTTTATCGGGAGTAATAACAGGACCCATACCATTACACATAGTCATAACAATGCCGTTGAGCTTTACATTAATACGTGTAAAACCTTCTTTAAGACGAACAAAATTAGCAGAGACGCCATTATCTTGCAGCGTTTTAATAAGATAGTCGCCCGTAAATCCGGCGGCAATACCAAAGGCAACGTTAACAACTTTGAGTTCGTTTAAAAGCGTTGATATGTTGATACCATTACCACCGCAATAAACCTCTTCGCTTGAAGATCTATTAGTAAATCCCATGTCCAAACTAACAGGGTGCATAACATAGTCAATCGCAGGATTGAGGGTAACTGTATAAATCAACGCAAACTCCTTCCATTACACATTCGTATTTTATTATGACTCATAATATACATAATGTAACGAGAAACTCCTAAAAAATATGGACTTATGCATATAACAAACAAATGCATAAGTCCACGCTTAAAGTCTGGTGCTCCCTAGGCGATTCGAACGCCTGACCTGCGGTTTAGAAGACCGATGCTCTATCCAACTGAGCTAAGGAAGCTAATAACACTACCATACTAACATGTATTTTTTAAATTAGGAACACCAATATAAAGTTTTTTTAGATATGTGATGCAATAAGGGTCATGTCCCCCTCCAATTGAAGAGTTGAACACAATGCCGTCACGATGACGTGAGATCCGCGCTTAACCGAAAGACCTGCAATGCTACCTTCACCTTCAACAACACTTACACATAAAAATGGCGCCGATTGAGCGAGCGTACGTGCTCCATGTACTCGTATGCGTAAAATGGTATAACGAGGACAAATGCACAGTGTGGTTACTCCATCATGCTCGGGTGCATGCACAGCACCTGAAGACAATAACGGCGCATGGTAGTTGATAACATCTAAACTTTTTTCCATATGAAGCTCACGAAGGCTTCCATCTTTTTGCCGACGATCATAATCATAGACACGATAAGTAATATCGCTTGATTGTTGAGTTTCCAATACCATGGTTCCAGCTTTTATAGCATGAACACATCCTGGATCTATCTGGAAAAAGTCGCCTTCATGAATGGGAACTTCGTTAAGTACCTCTTTCCATGCACCCTGCTTTACCAATTGAGCAAATTCCTCGCGTGAATGCGCTTTTTGACCCACAATAATGGTTGCATCTGGCTTGGCGTGTAACACATACCAACATTCACTTTTACCAAGAGAATTGTGCTCATGGACACGTGCATAAGCATCGTCTGGATGCACCTGTATGGATAAATCGTCTTCGGCATCAAGAATTTTAATAAGCAGAGGAAATCTATCAGAGTCTATATTGCCAAACAGCTCAGGATGCAAATCCCATACCTGCGAAAGCGTATTGCCTGCAAGAGGACCTGCTGCGAGCTTGCAATCCCCATGAGGGTGCGCAGAAATTGCCCAGCACTCCCCTATACGGCCATCAGGTATAGCGTAATTAAACTCGGTTTCAAGATGACGTCCGCCCCAAATTTTTTGGTGAAATTCTGGCGTTAAACAAAGAAGCTCAAGATTGGCAACTGCTGAGCACTTTGACTGATCTTGCAAAGTATCACATTCACTTGAATTCATAAGCAACCTGACCTTTTTATAGCAACTTATAGTATCTTTGGCGATAAAACTCTTTCACCTCTATTACAAGCTCAACACAAGCTCAACGCGTAAAAAGCTTTTCCTTTAGTATACACATGCCTTTACCATGGTTAATGGTACAATCGAATGCTCGATAAAAGTGCACAAACTAAAAAAGACAGCTACAAAAAAGCGCATGTACACCACGGTACATGCGCAATAACTTACTATATGCCAATGCAGTAAAGCTCTGTTATGCCTCAAGTCCTTTGTTGATGATCGCAGCAATGGCAGCTGGATCTTCGCTCTCCAAAACAGAAGCACGGAATTTTTCGTCCATGAGCAAAACAGCAACTTTAGAGAGAAGTTGTAAGTGTGTGGTGCCAGCCTCTTTGGAAGGAACAAACAGCGCAATAGCAGCACGAACAGGCTTTTGGTCCATGCTTTCCCATGCTACATTGCCACTAAATTTAACAACAAGCACGGTTGCTTGCTTGATAGCATCACATTTTGCATGAGGAATTGCAAAACCATCCATCATGCCCGTGGTACCTTCTGCCTCGCGCGCTTTAAATGCATCAAGAACACCTTGTTCATCATCAGCAACGCCAAGCTCACAGGATTTCTTTGCAAGAAATGCCAAAACTTCATCAACGGTCGTTGAAGAATTTTGCAGAAAGACATGTGAAGATTGTACAAAATCGCCCATATTTATGCCCCTTATCTTATAAGCGGTGTGTATACACATAAGACTATACAAGACTTGCACATCTTTTTGTATGACACACAAAACGTAGCCACTTTTTATATTTCCTACAAATTATAGCAAATACTTATAAGCTCTTGAGCCTTAATGGTACGAATTATAAGACACCACAAAAGCTTTACGCACAAGACACAACAACTATGAAAGTACCTTGTTACCGTTGTTTTTGTACTCGTAAGCTTTAAAGATTACATAAAGTATACCGCCTACAACTGCCCCAACAACAATAGAAAGCACCCACCAAAGACCGCCGTCGACTACAGGCAATACCAAGAATCCACCGTGAGGAGCTGGGTCGTGCACTGCAAACAACAAAGAACCAATAGCACCAATAGAAGAACCAAGCATCATAATGGGCATAACTGGCCAAATGTTTTTAGTCATAAAAGGAATCGCGCCTTCGGTAATGTGCGTACAACCCAAGATAAAGTTAACAAGTCCAGCATCGTGATCTGACTGTGAGAAATACTTCTTGCCTACCACAACAGCAAAGGTGGTAATTAAGGGAGGAACAATGCATGCAGCCGAAACTGCAGCCATAAAGTTTGTTCCAAATGCATAGGTATCAGTACCAATACCTGCAGCAAGAGCCTCGCCTAAAAAGAACGTACCAGTAACATAGGCAGCTTTATTAACAGGACCACCCATATCAAAAGCGCACATGCAACCAATAGCCAAGCCCAACACAATAGGACCAGATGTTGACAGGCTTTTAAGCATGTTCATCATTGCAATATTGATAGCAGACATAGGCCCAGAAATTCCGAGCATAACTAATCCAACAATGAAGGTAGAAAGCAAGGGATATAAAAAGATAGCTTTAAGCCCATTGAGATTTTGTGGCAGACCCGCAAGCAGTTTTTCGAGGCCTAAAATAACATAACCAGCAAGAAAACCGCCGATAATACCACCCAAGAATCCAAAGCCAACACCATGGCCGCCTGCGTCAATTAAACCTTCTGGACTTACAGGTAAACCTTGAATAGCAATCATACCTGCTACAAAACCTGGTACGAGCGCAGGACGTTTACCAATAGATTCTGCAATATAGGCTGATAAAACAGGAACCATTAAGCCCATCGAAATACCACCGATATACTTAAGCATGGCGGCAAAGCTATTATAATCGGGAGCAGTTGAACTAAATGATGTAATTCCCCATAAGAATGAAACAGCAGTTAAAACACCACCAGCTACTACAAAAACAAGCATGTGGCTCACACCATTCATCAAATGCTTGTAAATGATGTGTCCAATAGACTCTTTTTCTTCAAAAGTGTCTGCAGGTGCAGCTGTGGCAGCTTGAGCTGAAGCAGCATCTTCATGTACAACCCTTGGCTGAGCAGATAACGCACGATCAATCAACGCTTGGGCTGCATCAACATCTAAACATTTTGAAACACCTACCGAAACGCATGGTTTGTTAGCAAAACGCTCTTCTTGAACGTCTTTATCAGCAGCAATAACAACAGCTTTTGCCGATGCAATCTCTTGAGCGGTTAAGCCGTTTTCGACTCCTATCTGTCCATGAGTTTCGACCTTTATGGTGAGGCCTTTTGCAGCTGCTGCATCTTCAAGTGCCTTTTTAGCCATATAGGTATGAGCAATACCGCTAGGGCAACCTGTAGCAGCAACTATGTCAAAGCTTTGCTCCGCCATACAATCACTTCCTAACAAACGTGTGATATGTAATATCTATAGCATGTCGGCAAACCTTAAAATCCGAACGCGTGAACACATACCCTAGATTTTTTTGCCAACAACTACATACCTTAGATTTTGATAGTAACATATTTTCCGAAACATATTTACCTGTGCACGTCAGAGAAAATCTCATACCGTTCACGTTAGAATATGCAGGTAAATAGCTTGCATCTTCTCAAAGTGAAAACAAGTTTTTCGTGCATGAAAGCGTTCGATCTCCTCTTGAGACAAACACTACGATATAATAGAAACAGGTCTTAATGAATTACGTTTAATTAGACTGATGCATGAGTATGCAAACAAAGGAAACATCATGGACAATGCAAATGAAACACAACAATTGAGTGCCACTACAGTAACTAACCAGTCAGCCAAAGATTTGAGCACCGCGTCTGCTAACCCTAAAACAAAGGAAGTGGATGTAGATTTAGGTGCTGCGCTTACCAATCCTAAAGCCGACGCAGAAGAACTCAACCAGCTTGAGCAAAATCTTTTTGTAACACGGTACTGTTCTGCAGAAATTGCAGGGTTTGGCATGTCCATTGATCCACAAGGAGCTGCTCAAACTCGTTCAAAAGTGTTAAGTTTGCTTGAAAACAGACGTCACGACTTACTGTGTTCACAAAAAACAGCAGACCTGCTGGCTCGACTTAGTTGCCCAAGCGCCGTTTTGACACAAACGCAAAAAGCACAGGTTGCCATTTTGCAGCATGACCGCCAAAAACTTGTGGGCGTTCCACGTGAGCTTGCGCAAAAATTTACAGAACTTACGTGCATAGCCGATGACGCATGGCACAAGGCAAAAGCGCAAAATTCATGGGAAATGTTTGCTCCCTATTTAAAGCAAATTATTGAGACGATGAAAGAAATTGCGCAGGCACGCGATAGTAAAAAAGACCCCTATGACGTGTGGCTCGATGAATACGAACAAGGAACAACTCACGCGTTTTTGGACACGTTTTTTGAAGAAGTAAAATCGGGAATTGCGCCTTTGCTTCACGATGTTCTGATTAAACAAAATAAAGGTTTTAGACCAAATACCTCACTTTTTGCAGGCAAATTTGACATTATGCGACAGCGTCTACTTGCGCATGACATTATTGATCTTATGGGTCTCGATAAAAACCATGTGGTGATCGTAGATACCGAACACCCATACTCAGATGCCCCTTCAATTGATTATGGTATTATTGCAAGTCATCTCCATGAGCACGATGTTCTTTCAAATGTTTTTTCGATGTTTCACGAAGGCGGGCACACACTCTACGAAACAGGTGTTAATCCTGCCTATGACTGCACATCGCTTAAAGGTGGTGCATCGTATGGTATCCACGAATCTCAATCGAGATTCTTTGAAAATTACATCGCGCGCGACCGCAACTTTGCGCCACACATTTTGCGCTTGATGGCGCATCATTTTCAAGGCCAACTTGGACGCGTTACACCGCAACAATTTTGGCAAGTCTCTAACGCGGTAAAGCCAGGGCTTATTCGTATGGATGCCGATGAATTAACGTATCCATTTCATATTATGATTCGCTACGAAATTGAAAAGCAGCTGTTTGCAGGTGATTTAGATGTTGAGGACGTAGCTGCTACCTGGAATAAACTCTACAAAGAGTATCTTGGCGTAGAGGTAAGCGATCCTGCCCATGGTGCGCTTCAGGACATGCATTGGTCAAGCGGGTATTTAGGCTACTTCCCGGGCTATGCGGTAGGCGACGCCATTGGCGCGCAGCTGAGACACGCTATTATCGCTTCTGGTATTGCATGGGATGACGTGCTTGCCTCAGGTGATTTAGCACCTATTCGCCTGTGGCTGAAAGATCATATCTGGAGCTATGGTCGTAGTCGCACACCACATGAACTCATCAAAGAAGCTAGTGGTGAGGCACTTACTACTACGTACTACCTAGATTATCTTACGCAAAAATTTACCGCCCTTTATAACTTGTAATTTGAGCTTATAGCTTAGTAACATAGGTATGAGGTTAATATGCGATTGGTGCTGCAACGCGTGCAAGAAGCTCGCGTAGAAATCGACAATAAAATTGTAGGTCAGTGCTCACGTGGTCTTATGATTTTGGTAGGAATAGGATCAGATGATACACGTGCAAGCGTTGAGGCGCTCTGCGATAAGGCACTGGGGCTGCGGATTTTTGACGACGGCAACGGAAAAATGAATCTCTCGATTAAAGACATCAACGGCGAAATTTTAGCTGTAAGTCAATTTACACTTTATGCCAACTGTCGCCACGGAAGGCGCCCTTCATTTACCAACGCAGCAGCATTTGAGCAAGGACGCAGCTTGTACGAGCATTTTTGTGCGTGCATACAAGCACATCATATCCGCTGTCAAACAGGCGTGTATGGTGCAGATATGCAGGTACATCTTATAAATGATGGACCTGTTACCATCTGTTTGGATAGCGATATTGATTGCAAACACGTTTAATACTCACTGGATTAGCAGGAACTGGTCAGACACTATAATGTCTGCGTGCATAAAAACCATGAAAGGTTGATAGCGTGAAAAAATTTATACAAGAGTTCAAAGACTTTATTATGCGAGGCAATGTGGTAGACATGGCTGTTGGTGTCATTGTCGGAAGCGCTTTAACCTCAATTGTAAATTCTTTGGTGGATAACCTCATCAACCCTTTCATAGTTTTTATTACAGGAGGACAAACCACTATTTCAGGTCTGGTAGTTCCGGGTACACATATAGATTTTGGCGCGTTCTTAAGCTCAATTATCAATTTCCTTATTGTAGCGTTTATCGTATTTTTGCTGGTAAAAGGCATCAGCACCCTAAAGAAAGCAGGAGGGGAACTTATAGGAATTTCACTTGACGAAAAGCCTGAAACAATTGTACGTTGTCCTTTGTGCTACGAAAAAATTGATCAAAAGGCACTACGTTGTCCTCATTGCACGCAAGACATCAAAGATAGAGAAAAAATTATCGAGACAAAATAAGTGAACCCGCACACATTTAACGCTTACCGTGTAAGCGAATAACATCCCAAAAGTGGTGAGAAGCAGTAGCATCCATAGGTCGCTGAAACTGCGCACATGTTGCATGTGTTCTAAAGTATTGTTGACCAAAAGGATCGGTTACAGGGACAAATACACGCGGCGTAGGTGCATAGTATTTTTGGGGAACACGCATATCATGAGCATTAGCAAGCGTATAACCCTTTGAACAGACTGCATGGTACAAACCCGTTTGTTCATCGCGCGAACAATTACAAAAGATGCAATCACAACATGCAAAGCCCGACATCGCTACCCCCTATCCTACAAAATACCTATGAACGTACACCAAACGTTGTGAATCATAGTCCTATACCATAACTTGTAACACCTAGATTCGTGGTCATCTATCAAAGATTATACGGGTCATACCTATAAGAGGCAAGTTTACGCGCGAGCTCGTATGTATATAGACCATCAAGGTATTTATCTAATATTTCTACATCGCTTCACATACCTTATAGAATAACTTGCATAGTTTTATAATTATTCGTATGATATGTAAGGTGTTTTATGCAACACACGGTATCTGTAGGGCTCATAAGGGAACATCATTGCCGAGCAATTCTAAAAAACATATGCTAAAAAATCTTCCGCATTTTCATATGTCATCTCATGGGCGCACTGTCGTGGATTCTACCTCAACGCATGACCCTCAAAGTTCCTTAACAACTCACGTTGCGCATGACCTACATTCATTATTTGAAAATGCAAACGATACTTTAGTTCCAAGAAAGCACATTACAAATACCCCAAACGTTTTGTCTCATGAAAGCACTGACATACAAACACCCGAAAGTGATTTATATGTTCCTGCTACCTATCAAGATATGACAACTTTGCAAAAGTCCGCAGTTCAAAGAATTAAAGACTTACCATTTCTTCTTAAAGCAATTGCGCTAGCATTTGTCTGCTCGATCCTTATTTCATCTACCATTCTTACCCAATGCTTTGGAATCCTTAAAGGTCAAACTATGGATAACTATGTAGGTGTTTCGGTAGATGAAGCAACAGCAGAATTACAGAGCAAAAATCTTAACGTTAAAGTGGAAGAACAAACAACAACCCTTAACGATCAAATTGGTAAAGTTATTGCAACAACACCGAGTTCAGGCGAAAACGTTATGCGTGGGAGCACCGTAATCCTCAAAGTTGGAAAATTGAGCCAAGACTCACGCGAAGTACCATCGTTTATAGGCCTCACCGAGCAAGACGCGCTTAAAGCAATTGCTGACACCTCATTTTTTGTTAAAGATCACATTGAATACGAAGAGAATTCCCAAGCTGCAAAAGGTACAGTCATTGCCCAAGACCCCGTGCCAGGAACCTTAAAAACAAAAGGATCTTCTATCAAACTCTATGTTGCGCAATAAAAAGTGACACAAACCACAGCATACACAGCACACATATTACAAGCTCGTAAGCCGCAAAATAGCAACGTTCAACCATCACGTAGACAAGACTAGCATCATTTGGACTTTTGCTTAAATGTGCCGTCATTATAATTTATTTCGTATCCTAAAGCCGTGTTATAAACTTCTACTTCTTCATTGATTACGTGGTCGCTTGAAAGCATGTCAACCACCACGCTTCGAGGAACAAGCTCATCAGCTCTATAAAGTGCTGTTACAATATAGTACACATATCCATCTGGATGTGATTTAAGCCACAGCCGAGCCTTTGCCTCACAATAATCCATGCCTCCTTTATCGTCGTGAGCACCCACATTTTGCATACGTGTACCACATACTAAATTCTCAAGCTTTTCCTCACCGCCCAATGATTTTGCAAGCATATGGCTTCTATTCCAAAACCATCCATGATACACACGACCCTGCGGCAACTCGATGGCAACCTTTTTGTTATACCCCCAACCACTAGGATTAGGGAGCTCTTCTCGTTGACGCTTACTGCCGTGCTGCATCATATCATACGTTACGCAACCCTCAACTTTTACGGCTCTACCATACTCATCAAGCGGACTGTACACAACAGCACCCGCCGGCACATCGCTATCAATATACGCACCCGAAACAACGCGCACATAATCGGGATAATGTTCTTTAGACCACTGCGTAGGCTGAGAAAGGCGCACTTGTGGGCGTGGGCGCATATACGCTGGTTGCATCTGCACAGGTAGAACATACGACAACGGTGTTGTTGTAAATCCATACCACGCAAACACAAGAGCTAATGCCATACCTACAAACGCACGAGGTAGTGATACATAAACTCTATGATGTCTCATACGATGAGCTCCCTCACACAAAAAAACCTCCCAAAGTCACATAAGTGCTTTGGGAGGTTCATTATAGCTATGGTAACATGCTTAAAACTCATGCGTAACTTGCACAAAACTTGCCAACTAATACAAGCAATAATCAACTAGGTTTAACTATTGATTACAACAGAGATGAGCTTTTAATCATACGTAGCGTGTACGCATAATTCTGTTATGATGCGTATGCAATTTATTCGCTCATGTTTGGCTATTGAGCGGCTATGTTCAAGGCTATTCACTATCAGCTAAACGAACAATCATTTCGTAAATGTCTTGCGCACTATTAAAGTTTTCTGGAACGATCTCTTTTGCTGGGACAGATACATCAAACTCATCATCAATTGCAGAGATAACAGAGAGGATGTCAAAAGAATCCAATATTCTATTGTCTACCAACTTGTCCTCGGTAGAAAAATCAACCTCATCATTGATATCAGAAAGCATTGCAATTACTGCATCAAGTGTAATGTCATCCATGACGTGCTCCTTTGAGATAGACCACTATTTATCCGCGTTTTGCGGACAATTATATACATTTGTTGGTATAAAATCACGTGCCAATTCGTAAACACCACGCGCTTTACGAATGACAATGCGAGGCATGTCTCTACTTAAGAACAAATACATTGCCTCGGTGATAGAATACGCACCTATATGTTGAAAAGCAAGTATATCATTTAAACCAAGCGAAGATTCATATTCTCTTACCAAAACATCCGAAGTAGTGCACAAGCTTCCGCATAACGTCCATGAACTGGTATAACGGCCGCCTTCGCTCTCATCGGCCTGCGCAAAAGGCTGCAGCTCTTCAAGCTTAGATTGCGCGCACGTAGATAACACCGATTTTGGCTGTGCCTCATCCTCGCACGCAGACACATCAAGACACGTTGCTTGTTGATGAGTCACATTGATGATAGACGGACATTTTAACCCCATCATTTGACCTAGATAAGACACATGATTAATGCCACCATCAATAAATGCATAGTTTGTTTTTGTGTCCTGACCATGCTTAATATCAACAATACGCGTAAGGTATGTTCCGCATTCGCTTGCAAAAAAACGACCCATTTCAACCGTCAGCGGTACACGATTTGCTATTCGTTGCAAGGCAGGTGCAAGCTCTTTTGCAGGCAAAAGCGTATCAGAGGCATCTTGATCGATAAAATAGGGATACGCAAGGCCAGGGCCGTATTCCAAACGCTGGCATTTCCAATTGTACTTGCTTTCAAGTTCATCGATAAGCGCTTCTAAACGAACTAATTCTTTTGCTTGGTGCGTGAGTTTTTTACGCTGAGTTCCTACAAAATAATGAATACCCACAAACGAACAATGCATAAAATGCGCGCGATTATTTATAAGGTGCTCCAGATCATCCTGGCACATACCAAACTGACTACCTGCATTAAGACGCAATAAAACGCGTACAGGTGATTTTGAAAGCAGACCTTGCTTGTCTAACTTTGCCGCTTCGCGTTCAATAAGCAATGCTTGCAAAACCGATTCGGCTGTACAAACGCCCACGCCATAGCGCAACGCAGCTTGTAAATCATCCGTTTGTTTGCAAACACCTGAATACACAATGGCTTTTGGATCTACATGCAAACGTTTACAGATTTCCAATTCGCCAGGACTGCAAACCTCAAGCTTAAAGCCACATGCTTGAGCAGCTTTTGAAAGAAAAGGATTGGCCTTAATGGAATAACACAAATCAATTGAAGTACCCATGATCTTTTTAACATGCTCAAGACGTTGCTTAAAAGCCTGTTCATCAAGGACATAGGTGGGCGTGGCATATGTTTGTGCAATTGTTGCAAGTTCTTGTATATCCATATCGTTTCCTTATTTTTTCATTAAAGCTTGACGATCGACTTTACCGTTTTTAGTAAGGGGCAACTTCTCAAGCGCCTCAAGTGTATTAGGAATCATAAATTGAGGTAAATTTTGATGAAGCGCATCCGCAACATCTGAGTGCAAAGCCGTACCCATATAAAACAGATGCAAGCGATGACGCTTACTATCATAGGTACAAACCGCCTGCTCTACCCCATCGATATTCATGGCCGCAGCCTCAATGTCGCCAAGCTCAATACGGTGACCAAGATGCTTAATTTGATGATCTTTGCGTGACGTATATACAAGATTTCCGCAAGAATCAAAATAGCCCATGTCACCCGTACGATATAAAGGCTCTAACCAGCTGTTTTGTAACGGATTTTGCACAAACGCAGCAGCGGTCTTTTGAGGCTCATTAAGATAACCCAAACCAAGTGCCGTTCCGCTCACGCAGATTTCGCCTTCTACACCTGCCTTGGTAACTTGATACTCACAAGTCTTACCATCGTTAAGGGCGCCTTCATCCGCGACTGCGCACGCTTTATCTTCGTTTTCGTCACACGAAGCAATCAAAACCACACGCTCATTATCAAATGGCTTGCCAATAGGAATAACTTCGCCCTTTTGATACGGACGATCAACCACAAAATAGGTACAATTACAGGTGATTTCTGTAGGCCCATATAAATTAACATAGGTAACATCAGGAAGATATTTACGCCACTTTGCAAGCTGTTTTATCGGCATAACTTCGCCCGAAAACAGCACGCGCTTAATGGTGGTAGGAACTTTATAATCAAAGCCATTCATAATTGATACAAAACACAAGGCACTTACCGCCCATACGAGCGTAGTTGCCTTGTTCTCTACCAGATAGTCCATAAGTTTGGTGGGAACACTAAAATACTCACGAGGAATAATTTGAAGCGTTGCGCCCAAATAGAGCGCAGAATAGATATCTTTTACCGACACATCAAAATCAAAGGGAGCTTGATTGGCAAAAATATCATCGCTATCCATATGAAACGTAGAGGTAAATATTGGAATAAAATCAATAACCGATCGATGAGAAACAACAACGCCTTTGGGCTTTCCCGTAGATCCGCTGGTAAAATTAACATACAAGGGATCGATATCGCACAAAGCACGCTGACATGCAGCTAAAACGTCAGTATTTATTGCGGTATGCAATATTTCGGATAAACGAACGACCTGATAACGGTTTGTATCTATGTGCGCTAAAGCCTGCTCATAAAATTCATCGTCAGTAACAATTACCTGCGGATTAAGCGTTTGGCAAATCTCGTGAATACGAACAGCAGGCTGGCGTGTATCAAGAACCGAATAGTAATCCCCTGCATACACCGCTCCAAGCATAGCAGCAAGCGCGTACGAGCTTTTTTCGAGATAAAAAGCAACAGATCGGCGCGCAGCAGCATGATCTACTGTTGCAAAATACGTACCAAAACTTTGTGCTGCATGTAAGAGTTCTTCATAGGTCAAAGACAGATGTGGATCGCTTACCGCACAATGGTGCGGCTTTTGTGCAGCAGATTGCTCTAACCAAGTTAAAACGCACTTCATGAGTTACCCTTCGTTGCTTTGTACTGTTTCATCCAGGTATCCCATTCGTCATACGAAATGAAATCCTGCGAAACATCTTCGTGCATATCTATACGATATATAAGTTTAGCCAAGTAACGAGAAAAATGTTGTGCACCAGTTGTATTTAAGTGTTCAAAGTCGGCAAACTCCGAACGCGAAAATGAAATCACATTCTCTTTACACATATTACAATCAAGATACACGCCATTGGCACCTTCGACAATATCACGTACGCGCTGCATGGTTTTTGGATAAAATGAACCAAAGGACGCAATATCATACGCTGGATGAGGCGTGGCTATGCAGATAAACGAAACACCGCGCTCTTGACAAAGACGCGCAATTTGTGCCAGATATTCAAAGCTCTTTTGATCAAGACGAGGCCATCCATATACTTGAGCTGACGTATCATAATTTCCATCTTCCAAAGCCCAGTTATAATTACCATAACCTCGTCCGCCATACGTCCAATCTTTCGTTACCTTTTGAGCTGCTAAGCCATAAGGTTCGTGAGTCAAACGAGACATCACGTTATAATAAAGCGCCTGAGGCGTGCGTGCAGGTGTAAATACCCAAGGAAAATAAACATTCAGTGAGTCCTTTGCACCAAATGTTTCTTTTCGCAGCGCAAGTGACCCCAATTTTTGAGCAAGCGTGATGGGGTCATGTTGATAACGTGCATAAAGATAGGGTACTTCGGCACGAACGTTATATGGATTATCAAGAGAATATAAACCAATACCCAAGATAACGCGTTTAACACGCTTATGTTCAATAGCCTCAAGCACCGTATCGTAGGTGGAAGATAAAACCTGACCAGGCGTTGCGAGATTATAGGTAGAAGGATTTTGCTCGCCTGAAAGTTCCGCACGCGTTGCATCGTACACAAGAGGATTTACACTACGCTGTGCATACGAAGAACCCACAATAACCGTATCGCACGCGGGAGCTTCTCTAAAATCATTCCAACTTACTTGCGCCAAAGGAGCATATAACGAAAAAATATACGCATAACAAACTGCAATAATACCAAGCAAAACACAAGATAAGATTGCAATCTTGATTTTGCGGATGAGTGCGCAGCTATGTTGTGTGGCTTCAATACAATTTGATGCTGAAACTACATGCCGCGCTTGTAAGCACGAAGGTGTGCGTGTAGACTCAGAAGCTTTCACGGTTTTAGGCGTGCTTGTGGACTCTGGCGTATGTTGTGAGGATTTATTAGTAATTTGCATACATGAACCCTCCTCCCACATTAAATATACACGCCATCGTAATCAAAAGACCAAAGAGTGCAAACAATAGAATACGAACAATATACGATTGTTTCGATAAAAACGTAAATATATCGTGGCCTTGCTCTTGATACAAACTTACGACAAAAACGATACACCACATCACAAAAGAAAGGCACAGCGCACTTATCTTATCCTGATGAATTCCTATGGTGTGCAAGGTTGCTATAAAGTCTTGTGCATGAAACGAGAACACCGTGTTGTAGAGGCAAGTAAACGAGGTTTGTGCATCAAAGATGCGGTCGAAGTACCAGCCAATGTTTACCACAATGAAGCAGCGAATAACCGAGAACACATGGTAGCTGCGAGTTTTTTGGTTAATGTGCAACAGATGTGCTAAGCCTTGGGTAAGAGGTTTTGCAATATCTGATGTGGCAATTACAAGACCGTTA